>Ga0209562_1000478_pt1 | contig 13632 bp, 13 predicted proteins | sample WorMetvacBELIZE2_FD_187399 | JGI IMG/M metagenome (GOLD analysis project Ga0209562, IMG submission 187399) | Marine gutless worms symbiont microbial communities from Max Planck institute for Marine Microbiology, Germany - Olavius vacuus BELIZE.2... | ecosystem: Host-associated > Annelida >...
TGTAACGGGCAATACTGACCTGGCAGGCGCGGTGATTGCCAGTTCCGATCGTGCGATTGCCGATGAGCTAAACTCGCTGACTACGGGCTCATTGACCCAGCGGGATTTAGACAATCATGACACATTTACGTCTAAACATATAGGAGGTAACTCTCATGCTACATACTAACGAAAGCATCATCAAACACAAAGTTGGCCTACTCAATCTGGCCGAAGAACTTGGCAATGTCTCAAGAGCCTGCAAGATGATGGGCTTGTCCAGAGATACATATTTCTGTGGTTGGTGCTTGAAATTGTGGTATCGTTCGTCATGGCAGGTGTGATAAGAGTTAGCAAAAACTGTATCGCACCATAAATGGCCTCCCGCCGCCTTTCTTTTTATGCATTTCCGCATACTATTTCAGCTCATTTGTCGAGCTTTGCAAGAGGCTCAATGGGGAACATCGTTTCAGCCACCGTAGGGATCCCCTGTCTTCAGGCAGGGGGAGGGTGTCAAAATGTGCCAGCTGCGGCTGGCGTAATCATACGACAAGGAGTCTGCCATGACTGAACCACTGGCTTTGGTGCTGTTAATTGTTTTTGTTATTTTCGTAATCAAATCAATAAAACTTGTGCCGCAGCAAAACGCCTGGGTGCTGGAGCGCCTTGGGCGCTATCAAAGAACCCTGGCGCCGGGAGCCAATATCGTGGTCCCATTTATCGACAAGGTTTCCTACAAGCATTCGCTCAAGGAGATTCCACTGGATGTGCCCAGCCAGGTATGTATTACCAGAGACAATACCCAGCTACAGGTAGACGGAGTACTCTATTTTCAGGTTACCGACCCTAAAAAGGCCTCTTACGGTTCGTCAAACTACGTCATGGCCATAACCCAACTGTCACAAACCACTTTGCGCAGCATTATTGGTCGTATGGAGCTTGATAAAACTTTTGAAGAGCGCGATGTCATCAACCAAAATATTGTTGATGCGCTCGATGAGGCGGCGACAAACTGGGGCGTCAAGGTATTACGTTATGAAATTAAGGACTTGACGCCGCCTAAAGAAATATTGCACGCCATGCAGGCACAAATTACCGCCGAGCGCGAAAAGCGCGCCTTGATTGCCGAATCAGAAGGCCGTAAGCAGGAGCAGATAAACATTGCCAGCGGAGAACGTGAAGCACTCATCCAGCGTTCAGAGGGCGAACGCCAGTCACAAATTAACCAGGCGCAAGGCGAGGCGACAGCTATTCTTACCGTAGCGGAAGCAAATGCCGCAGCCATTGCCAAGGTTGCTGAGTCCATAAAGCATACCGGTGGCGTTGAAGCGGTGAACCTGAAAGTTGCCGAGCAATACATCGATGCCTTTGGTGGACTGGCGAAGGAAAACAACACCCTGATCGTACCGTCTAACCTGGGCGATATAGCCAGCCTGATTGCCAGCGCGATGACGGTTGTCAAGGCTCAACATCCGGGCGTACAAAGTAGCACCAAGCAGGATACGCCCGCCTGAGTAGCCTGGTCTGTGGCGCATGCGTTTCCCGGAAGCATATGATGTCATTGTAGTTGGCGGCGGGCACGCAGGAACTGAAGCAGCGCTCGCTTCAGCCCGCGTCGGGGCGAATACCCTGCTATTGACTCATAACCTGGAAACTCTGGGCGCCATGAGTTGTAACCCTTCCATTGGCGGTATAGGCAAAGGCCATCTGGTCAGGGAAATTGACGCCCTCGGCGGCGCCATGGCCACCGCCGCAGACGAAGCCGGTATCCAGTTACGTTGTCTCAATGCCAGCAAGGGACCTGCGGTACGCTCCACTCGCGCCCAGGCAGACCGTACGCTCTACCGGCAAGCTATTCGCCATCGCCTGGAACAACAACCGAATCTGAAACTTTTTGCCCAGGGCTGTGATGAGTTGCTTATTCGAAACGGGAAAGTGGGCGGCGTTCGCACCCAATTAGGGATAGAAATTACGGCGCCGGCGGTAGTGCTTACCACCGGCACCTTTCTCAACGGCATTATTCACGTTGGTCTTGAACAAACACAAGGGGGCCGGATGGGCGATCCTCCGTCGTTCAGGCTTGGAGACTTTCTGAAAGAAGCTCAATCCGCACAGTTTCCAGCTGGCAGGCTAAAGACAGGCACTCCGCCCCGCCTTGATGGCAACACCATAGATTACCGGCAACTAAAGGCGCAATACTCAGATAAGCCACTGCCGGTATTCTCCTTTTTAGGTAAGCGCTCGCAACACCCGCGACAAATTCCATGTTGGATTACCGCTACCAATACGCACACACACGACATAATTCGTGCAGGGCTTGACCGCTCGCCAATGTATTCTGGCGTTATTGAAGGCGTTGGGCCACGTTATTGCCCCTCAATTGAAGACAAAATTCAGCGCTTTGCCGACAAGCAACAACATAATATATTTCTTGAACCGGAAGGTCTGGATAGCAATGAGGTCTATCCAAATGGCATTTCCACTTCCTTGCCATTTGACGTGCAGCTGGAGTTTGTGCGTTCCATACAGGGGCTCGAAACAGCGCACATACTGCGTCCTGGTTACGCCATTGAGTACGATTATTTTGACCCGCGCGCCCTGCAGAATACTCTGGAAAGCAAAACTATCGGCGGCTTATTCATGGCCGGGCAAATCAATGGTACAACGGGCTATGAAGAAGCGGCCGCGCAAGGTCTGCTCGCCGGTTTGAATGCCGCTTGTCTGGCTCGGCAAGTACCAGGCTGGAATCCGCGCCGTGATGAAGCCTACCTCGGGGTTCTGGTTGATGACCTAATTACCCGAGGCGTAAGTGAGCCATACCGCATGTTTACCAGTCGGGCCGAATACCGCTTGAGTTTGCGCGAGGATAACGCTGACTTGCGCTTAACGCCTGTGGGGCGTCAGCTGGGGTTGATCGACGACCATCGCTGGACTTCATTTTGCCGCAAGCGAGATATGATTGAACGACAAAGCGCCCAACTGAAGTCTGCCTGGATCACACCCCGGAGCTTTGCCGCTGCCAACGAAGCGGAGCAACAGCGCGCTACGGAATTGCTCGGAAACAAGCCGCCGCGCGAGTATAATCTGTATGAGTTGCTGCGCCGTCCGCAGGTGAATTACCACTCTTTGATGAAGCTGGAAATGGCGCAACAGGCAATGTCAAATGTTGCCTGCGGGCAGGCGTCGGATGCCAACGATGAAAACACCGTTGCTGACACTCTGCCGGGGCATGGTACAGTCAGGTCCGCAACCGATCATTCTGCTCAACTGCCAGCCGAAATTGCTGTGCAAGCCATTGAACAGATAGAGATTCAGGCCAGATACCAAGGCTATATCAAACGCCAACGCGACGAAGTACAGCGCAGTATATATTTCGAGGAGCAAGCAATCCCACGGGGCTTTGATTTCAACCAGGTGCCAGGATTATCGGCGGAAGTACAACAACGCCTCGATGAGCAGCGTCCGGCTACGTTGGGTGTAGCCTCGCGCATCCAGGGTGTAACTCCGGCAGCTATTTCTTTGCTGTTGGTGCATTTAAAGCGTCATCAGCACCGTAGCACACTCTGAACACGCGATTGGTAAATTCCTTGCCGTTGTCTGTCAGTGTTTTGGTAATTATGATGGGGCAACGTTCATGAAGCTCTTTAAGAAAAGCTCTGGCGGTGGTGGCGCTTTTGTTGGATTTGATCACAATGAAGACCCACCTTGTCGCCCGATCAATGGCAATAAACAACTTGTGGCGTGCTCTTTTGGTCACTATATGATTTGCACGGTGCATTGATGAATGACCTCTTGCCTGCCCGTCAGCCAGTGTCGCGGCGACTGCGCGTACGAGGAATCGTGCAGGGTGTTGGTTTTCGCCCTGCGGTATGGCGAATCGCCAACGCGCTGCAGTTAAGTGGCGACGTGCTGAACGATGGCGGCGGCGTGCTGATCAATCTATTTGGCTTGCCAGACAAGCTTGATTGCTTCATCCGGCGACTGCGTATGGAGTCACCGCCACTAGCCAGAATTGACGAGATCGTGGAAATAACGGTTAGCGAAGCAGTAAAAGAGGGTGGTTTTCACATAGTGGAAAGCTATCAAACCAGTATTCATACAGCTATTGTTGCGGATGCTGCTACATGTCAGGCATGCCTTGAGGATATCCGCACTTTGGCAAACCGCCGTTACCGCTACCCATTTACCAATTGTACTCATTGCGGCCCACGCTTTTCTATCGTGCGAGCCATCCCCTTCGACCGCGCCAACACCAGCATGAACCACTTCTCTTTATGCGGCGATTGTGCTGGCGAATACACCGACACGGCGAGTCGTCGCTTTCATGCGCAGCCAAACGCTTGTCCGGCTTGCGGCCCCAAGGTCTGGTTGACCGATTCAAAAGGCAATCAAATTGATTGCGAGGATCCCATTATCCGAACCGTCCAACTACTGCTCGCTGGCAAGATAGTCGCTATAAAAGGTGTCGGCGGTATACACCTGGCTTGTGACGCAAGAAATACCAGTGCAGTTGCAAGCTTACGCAGGCGCAAGCATCGCCCTCACAAACCGCTGGCCATGATGGCACGCAATGTAGAACAGGTACGGAATTACTGCCACATCAACGCAACCGAGCTGGCGGCGCTTGGTACTCCAGCGGCTCCAATTGTGCTACTGGCGGCAATAGACACTGCCAGGCTGCCACAAGACATCGCGCCCGGCCAAAAGCACTGGGGTTTTATGCTGCCATACTCCCCCCTGCATCACCTGCTGATGGACGAGATAGATGGCCCCATAGTACTGAGCTCCGGCAATCTTTCAGAAGAGCCACAATGTGTCGACAACCAGGATGCACTGCTCCGCCTGGATAAAATTACCGATTATTTCCTGTTGCATGACCGTCCAATTGTCAACCGCATTGACGACTCGGTGGTGCGAAGCTGCTCCGGGCAACTGCAGGTATTGCGCCGTGCACGCGGCTACGCGCCCACACAGTTTGCTTTGCCAGCGGGTTTTGAGAAGTCTGACGGAATATTGGCGCTGGGTGGCGAGCTAAAAAACACCTTCTGTCTGTTGAAAGATGGGCAGGCTGTCTTGTCACAGCACATAGGTGATCTGGAAGACGCGCGTACTTATGACGACTTTCAACACAACTTGAAGCTTTTTGGCTCTTTGTATGAATTTTCACCCTCTCGTCTTGTGATTGATGCGCATCCTGAATATCTTTCCGCCAAACACGGTAGCGAATGGGCGCATGCGAACTCATTACAATTGTCTGTCATACAACACCACCATGCGCACATTGCCAGTTGTATGGCCGATAACAACATCGCCATGGATCATCCTCCCGTCATGGGTATTGTGCTCGATGGCTTAGGCATGGGTGACGATAATACTCTGTGGGGTGGTGAGGTAATGCTGGCTGATTATGTCTCATACCGGCGTCTGGCGCGACTCAAGCCGGTAGCGCTCATAGGCGGCGCCCAGGCGATGCGTGAACCATGGCGTAACACGTACGCCCATTTGGCAAGCGCTAATTTATGGGCGCCACTCCGGCAAGCTCAATCTGAATTACCGTTGGTACACCAACTACAAAAGCAGGCGCTAAAAACAGTTGATAAAATGCTGAGTAGCGGCCTTAACTGTCCGCTATCGTCTTCAGCCGGTCGCCTGTTCGATGCCGTAGCCGGGGCTACCGACATAGCGCCAACTACTTGCAGCTATGAGGCTCAAGCTGCCATGGCATTGGAAGCTATGGTCGATAAACATCAGATGGAGCATGTGTCACCCTATACATTCGATATTAAAAACAATGGCGAACTTTTTGAGCTTGATCCTGCAACGATGTGGGAATCGATGCTCAATGACATTATTGCCGGAACCGATAATTCATTTATCGCCACGCGCTTCCACAAGGGTTTGGCGCAGGCGTTGGTTGAACTTGCCAGCCAGCTATGTCATAAGCATAAAACAATCAACGTCGCTCTCAGCGGCGGAGTTTTTCAGAACCAAATCTTGCTGGAGTTGATACAGTCGGGGTTGCAAAAGCACGGCCTGATTGTACTAACCCACCGTCAATTTCCTGCCAATGACGGTGGTATTTCGCTGGGGCAGGCACTCGTTGCTGCAGCCCGGCAACTTAAGCGGAGCTGAATATGTGTCTGGGTATTCCTGGTCAGATTGTAGAGATCATCGACGAATCCAACCTCATGGCCAAGGTTGAGGTGAGCGGCGTGAGACGACCGGTGAATATCGCTTGCATTATTGACGACGAGCACCCTGCTTCATCCTGCGTCGGCGATTGGGTGTTGGTGCATGTAGGTTTTGCCATGAGCAGAATTGACGAAGAAGAGGCGCAGAAGACCTTGGCCTTGTTGGACGAACTTGGCGAACTACAGGAGCAGATGGCAGCTATGCAAGCCAGTGAGGCAGGGACATGAGCACTGAATCGCAACGATCCCTCTACCCATTTTTGCATGGCGACAAGAAAGACCCGGACAGTGAGCGTGCTGTACTGCTGAACTCGGTAGCGCAAAAAGCTGCTGCCAGTATGGAGGTAAAGCAGGATTTCTTCGCCAACAACGCCGAAAAACTGCTCAAGGCCTCAGTCGCCATTGCTGATATCTACCGTAATAATGGACGTTTATACAGCATGGGCAATGGCGGCTCTAGCTGTGATGCCGCCCACTTCTGTGTCGAATTTCAGCATCCGGTTACGGCTGGCCGTCCCGCGCTGCCTGCGACAAATCTGTGCGCTGATACTGCTGTGATGACTGCCGTCGGCAATGATGTAGGAATAGCCCACATATTCCTCAGGCAGATCGAGGCTCACGGGAGCGAGCGCGACGGACTGGTCGGCTTTTCCACCAGTGGCAATTCGGACAATCTGATGAAAGGTTTTCGTAAGGCAAAAGAAAAAGGACTGGCGACCATTGGCCTGGCAGGCGGCAATGGTGGAGAAATGCTTGCCAGCGGTTTGGTTGACCACTGTCTGGTAGTCGAAACCGGCTCTATACATCGCGTTCAAGAAACCCACGTTACCTGCTATCACATCATATGGGATTTGGTGCACACACTGCTTGCCGATCAGCGTGGCAAGCTTGGAGCAAAGACTTGAAATACGTCGATGAATTTCGTGATCCGGCCAAGGCCGGGGCGTTGGCAGAAGAAATTGAGTCGTTGTTGGCGCAGATTCCCGAAGCGCAAGGCAGAGCGCTGCAGATTATGGAATTCTGCGGAGGTCACACGCATACAATCTTTCGCTATGGCATTGAACAAATGCTGCCGAACAACATCGAAATGGTGCACGGTCCGGGCTGTCCGGTCTGTGTGCTGCCGATGGGAAGGGTTGATGATTGTCTGGCCCTGGCCGAGCGCCCGGATGTGCTCTTTGCGACTTTTGGCGATGCCATGCGAGTGCCCGGATCAAGGAAAAGCCTGTTGCAGGCCAAGGCCGAAGGCGCTGATATACGCACGCTGTATTCGCCACTTGATTCCTTGGCGCTGGCACGTCAACACCCGGAGCGCCAAATAATTTTCTTTGCACTGGGTTTTGAAACAACCATGCCCAGCACTGCCATGACGGTATTGCAGGCGGAAAGAGAAGGCATTGATAACTTTTCCTTGTTCTGCAACCACATTACCACCGTGCCGACCATTAAAGCCATCCTGGATTCTCCTGGCATGCAGCTGGATGGCTTTCTTGCGCCGGGTCACGTTAGTATGGTAGTCGGAAAGGATCCGTTTCGTTTCGTGGCGGAAACATACAATAAACCCATCGTAATTACAGGCTTTGAACCGCTGGATATTCTGCACTCATTGTGGATGCTTATCAGGCAACTCGTCGAAAGACGTTGCGAGGTAGAGAACCAGTACTCCCGCGTAGTGTCTGAAATTGGCAACCTGCCGGGGCTGCAGGCGATCAACAAGGTGTTCACCTTGCGTGAATGCTTTGAATGGCGTGGCCTAGGCTCAATCGATCACTCCGGGGTCAGGATGCGTGATGAATATGCGCGCTTTGATGCGGAACGTAAGTTCACCGTACCCAACCTGAAGATTGCTGATCCCAAACCCTGCCAATGCGGCGAAGTGCTCAAAGGCGTTATCCGCCCCTGGGAATGCAAAGTGTTCGGCACTGCCTGCACACCAGAAACGCCGCTCGGTGCTTTAATGGTTTCGTCTGAAGGTGCTTGCGCCGCCAACTACAACTTTGGCAATCTGCCAGAATTAGTCGCCAAACGCGAGCAATCTGCGGACAATAGCGCATGAAAGGTCCAACACTGCCCACTCCACGCAAGCCTAACCTGAAAGCCGAGACCATTACCTTGGCGCATGGCGCTGGCGGCAAGGCTATGCGCGACCTGATTGACGAGATTTTCGTTGCAGCTTTTGCCAACGACACTCTGGCAGAACTAGAGGATCAGGCCCGTTTCGATCTGGCCGAGACAATGCGGGCGGGAGATCGTCTGGCCATGACTACGGATTCCTACGTGGTCGACCCGTTGTTCTTTCCCGGTGGCGACATCGGCAAATTAGCCGTCGCTGGCACAGTCAACGACCTGGCAGTCGGCGGTGCCATTCCGCGTTACCTGACTTGCAGCATGATCATCGAGGAAGGCCTGCCTGTGGAAACATTGCGTCGGGTGGCATCCTCAATGCAAGCCACAGCGGATGCGGCCATTGTACAAATTGTTACTGGCGATACCAAGGTGGTGCATAAGGGAGCGGCTGACAAATTGTTTATCAATACAACAGGAGTCGGCGTTATTCCCTGTGGCATAGATATTGCGACTCATCGCGCCCAACCCGGCGACGTTGTCCTGATAAATGGTTATGTCGGCGATCACGGTGCTGCCATAGCCGACGCGCGCGGCGATCTATCGCTGGAAAGCAGTATAGAAACTGACTGCCAACCGCTCAATGTGATGATTCAAGACATGCTGCAAACCTGTCCCGATATCCATTGTATGCGCGACGCTACCCGAGGTGGCCTTGCTACCGTGCTCAATGAGTTTGCCATTGGTAGCAACATCTGCATACGTATTGACGAGTCTCATTTACCCATCCGCCCCGAAGTGCGCGGTTTGTGCGAAATACTGGGACTCGATCCACTATACCTGGCCAATGAAGGCAAGCTCGTCGCGGTAGTTCCTGGCGAAGCGGCTAACACCATTCTGGAGACGATGCGCGCCCACCCGGCAGGACTGGATAGCCATTGCATAGGTCACATTAGCGGATCTCCCAAGGGAAGGGTAATCCTGAAAACAGGTTTTGGTGGTGAGCGACTAGTTGATATGCTGGTAGGTGATCAACTGCCGAGAATTTGCTGACTGGAGAGACTCGTGGCATAGTTCCAAGTGGTTCCATCACTGTTTCATGATGGGTGGATTTCTTGCAATTTTTCTCAACCAGTTTTTTTAAGGTTTGGTGTTAAAACTAATCGAGCCACTTCTTGGGGAGGATTACGATGACAGCAGGTGGCAAACCGGGTGGCAAACCGAACAGGACTGGCGGTAGAAGACGCAGAAAGGCCAACATAGATCTTGATGCGTGGATCCGGCATGCTGAGACCGACTCTCACAAGCCGCTGCGCTGGCATCGTTTTGTTATCGGGGTGTTGCTACTGAGTTTGGTAGTGCCAGCTTGCCTCGGGCTCGGCTTTTGGCAATTTAGCAAGTACCAAAACCAGACTCGCGATCAGCAGGAGTTTGATTACCATGCACAAAGATCGCCAACTGCCTTGCCCAGACAGGAGGTCAAAGGCAGCAGGATAAAATATCATCACTTTATAGTCTCGGGGACCTACGAGGCGGCCGGCCAGATTTTGCTCGACGAGCAGACGCAGCCAGAAGGCAGCGGTTACCATGTAATAACACCGCTACGATTATCCGGCAGCCGGATGCGTGTGCTTGTTAATCGCGGCTGGGTGTCAACAACCAATGGTCATGTGATAAAACCGGCTGATTATCCTCCACCAGTCGGCAAAGTACGGATTAAGGCTACGGCTGTGGTTCCGTCCTTCGGGCTGTATGATCTGCTTGCCTACATAGGCATAGGACAGCAAGAAGGAAAGGTATGGAAAAGATTGAGCCTTGACAGCTTTCGTGAGCGCCATCCTTACCCACTGCAGTCGGTAGTGCTGCAACTGTCTGCCGATTCTCCTGGTGGCTACCAGCGTGATTGGCCGCAGCCTGACGAATCTGCCGAAGATCACTATACCTATGCGATGCTCCTTTTTGGCGGTGCCGGTATTGCGGTGGCGTTATGGTTTGTTCTCTGGTGGACCAGGAGTGAAGGCGCCGCTTTGGTGGATACGTGACAATTACCAGAGCGCTGCGACAAGACAAATACGGCATGGCGTGATAGCTAACTGGCATCAATGCTGATAGTATCTAGCCAGATTTCATATTCAACAACGAACGAGGTATATTGCTATGAGAAAAAATGTCGGAGGACTCGACCGTACAGCTCGCATTCTGGTTGGTGTTGCACTTATCGTCGCCACGCTGGTCGGCTGGATTGGATGGTGGGGGTGGATAGGGGTAGTTCCGTTGGCAACCGGCCTGGTTAGCTTTTGTCCGCTATACCCACTCTTTGGTTTTAGCACCTGCGAAGGGAAGGGTGCAAAAGAAGATAGCTTGGGTGCTGAATAAAGGTAGAAACAGCGAATGCAATCAACTACTACCAAACCGGATGTTGTTTGCTCTGGGATCGTCAGTCAAATGCGCAGCTCGGCTGGCATGGCGGCCGCTTTTCTACGTACTCTGGCCAACGAAGACCGTTTATTACTGCTATGTCAGCTAACAGAAGGCGAGGCTTGCGTAAATGAGCTTGAGAAGTTAGTCGATATTCAACAACCTACGCTTTCCCAGCAGCTGGGGGTGTTGCGCAAAGAGCAACTGGTAGACACGCGCCGCGAAGGAAAGCACGTGTACTACAGCATCAGGCCTGGGCCAGCATTACAGTTTCTGGACATGTTGTACCAGAACTTTTGCCGGGAACCATCCAAAGGCGGAGTTAGTGGTCGCGCGTAATCGCTCAAACTTGCGTATCCGGCCCCATGCCGAACCTGCCGGTGTTCAGGGTCAAGCAATGTGGCCAGTCCAAATGATCAAATGCCCAGACTCTCATATGGCTGATGGCGCCCCATCGGCAAGCTGTGGATGCAGTTTTTGCTGGTAGTGCAACTTGTTCAAGGCGTTCAGGTATGCCTTGATCGAGGCGATGACTATATCTGTATCAGCTCCTTGCCCGTTAACGACGCGCGCCCCCCTGCATAGACGCACCGTAACTTCGCCTTGAGCGTCAGTGCCGGTGGTAATGTTATTGACAGAGTAGAGCAGCAGTTGAGTATTGCTATTGGCAATATTCTCAATGGCGCAAAAGCTGGCATCAACCGGGCCGCTGCCACCGGCTTCAGCTTTCATTTCGGCGCCATTAACCTGCAGGCTGATTTTTGCATGTGGTGAACCGCCGGTTTCAGAACAAACGTACGAATAAGCCAGCTTGTAGCGTTCGTGTTCGGCTGACATGCGCTCATCAGAAACCAGCGCCTGCAAGTCTTCGTCGAAGATTTCGTGTTTTTTATCGGCCAAAGCCTTGAAGCGTTTGAAGGTGGCTTCGAGAGCCTCGCTGTCAGACAAGTTAATGCCAAGTTCCTGCAATCTGGTCTTGAGAGCGTTTCTGCCGGAATGTTTACCCAATACCAGCTTGTTTTTACTCCATCCAACATCCTCGGCGCGCATGATTTCGTAGGTCTCGCGGTGCTTGATAACTCCGTCCTGGTGAATGCCAGCCTCATGTGCAAAAGCATTAGCACCGACAATTGCCTTGTTGGGCTGCACAGGGTAGCCGGTGATTTGAGAAACGAGTTTCGAAGTAGACAGAATCTGCTCCGTGTCCACGCCAACCTGCAACTTAAAGACATCGCTGCGCGTTTTGACCGCCATGACGATTTCCTCCAGCGACGCGTTGCCGGCTCGTTCCCCCAGCCCGTTGATGGTGCACTCAACCTGCCGTGCCCCGTTATTTAAAGCAGCGAGCGAGTTGGCGACCGCCATGCCAAGATCATTATGGCAATGTGTTGACCAGACCACCTGATCAGCGTTTGGAATGCGCTCAATCAATTGCCGGAAACGCTCGCCCCATTCCCATGCCACGCTATATCCGACTGTATCCGGTACGTTAATGGTTTTTGCGCCGGCCTTGATCGTGGCTTCAAAGATGCGGCAAAGAAAATCAAACTCCGAACGTACGGCGTCTTCGGCCGAAAATTCTACGTCATCGGTATAATCACGCGCCAGCTTGACAGCGTTTACAGCCGCCTCCAATACCTGTTCCGGCTGCATGCGCAATTTCTTTTCCATATGTATGGGGCTGGTGGCGATAAACGTATGTATACGCCCACTGCTTGCGGGTCGAATTGCCTCGCCTGCTTTGCGAATATCTCTTTCCCCCGTGCGCGCCAGCGAACAGACTGTTGAATGCTTAACCGTTTCGGCAATGTTGCGGATCGAAGAAAAATCGTCCTCCGAGGCGGCGGCAAAACCTGCCTCAATGATGTCTACACGTAAACGCTCAAGCTGACGTGCAACACGTAACTTTTCTTCGATAGTCATCGAAGCGCCAGGGCTTTGTTCGCCGTCACGCAAGGTAGTATCAAAAATAATCAAACGCGAGCTCATGATTAACTCCAGATAGATATATACATGGTTGCAGGAATCACTGGCGGTCAACCAGTCATATCGCCTGCCAGGCCAGGCTTTCATTTCAATAAAACGGAAGGGGAATGGGGTAATTTATTGCGCGCTGGCGCGCAGCAACAGGTATGCGCTTGATAGTAGTAGCGCGCGCGAGGCGAGACGGTAGTCGCCGAGGACACCAGGAAACGTGGAAGAGATTTGGCGCTTCTGCTTACCCATCGGCGTAATATAACCACATTTTTTACCGGCGTGCAAACATAAAGAGCCGAGCCATTTCTCCTGAAGATGGGTGACGTTTTGGCGTAATTAGCTGGTCATAGTGCTTGTTAGGCCCGTTGCCCTGCCCGAAAACCGGCCGTCCTATATTTGTTCAATCCGGGTTGCTTCCTAGCTGAAACGATCAACTCATTTTGGCAGCGCCTGGCGTAAATGCGTATAATTGCAAGCGTCGGGGCGTGGCGCAGCCTGGTAGCGCACTTGCATGGGGTGCAAGGGGTCGCGAGTTCGAATCCCGCCGCCCCGACCGCTATAAGCGGCATACAGCGGTGTTTTGCGATTTCAGGTATTGCCACAAATCACCATATAAACCCAGAAATCACAGTAAAAGTACACCAGAAAGTACACCAGTATTTGTGCTTGATGACGAGTACAACCCTACAGCCGCCGATATTGCGCTGCGGCTTAGGTAAGCCGCTACTGACCCCAGCGTATTGACAAAAAAAACCCGCAACCGTTATCGGCGCGGGTCAACATCAAACACACGGTTCTCAAGGGGGTACAAGAGAACCGCAAGAGGATGGTATCACGTATATTGACAAAACCACTAGATTGATTAGAATCTCAACGAACCACACCGAGGCTTTCGCGCCTCGGCCAGACGCCAGCCACTAAAGCTGGCGTGGTCCCATGCGTCCTGATTGAATTCGTTGATAGGCGCTGCCTCCTTGTTGCCTTCAGTTACTTGCTTAGTTAG
>Ga0209562_1000479_pt1 | contig 13623 bp, 10 predicted proteins | sample WorMetvacBELIZE2_FD_187399 | JGI IMG/M metagenome (GOLD analysis project Ga0209562, IMG submission 187399) | Marine gutless worms symbiont microbial communities from Max Planck institute for Marine Microbiology, Germany - Olavius vacuus BELIZE.2... | ecosystem: Host-associated > Annelida >...
ATCATCGCACTTAAAGCAATCACACTGCATCGATCTAGGCATTATCGGTCGGGCGATGAGTCTAGGTCTTATATGTGCATTTAGCCATTAAACAAACCAGAATAGGCTTTGCATAATGACTATAATAACGGTGCTGTTTGTGAAGTACGCTATGCAACCTGTATGACAAAGTCGCGACCCCTGAAGTCAGCAATGGTGCGCGGCAGTCGCGTGCGGCCCCAGACGAAGCGCAGGAACAGCGAGCGTTCGGTGTTTGTAAATTCCTCCATCACTTCCCAGAACCACTGCATCAGTGCGGACGATGCATCGACGCCCTTGTACGTCGCCACGGACTTGAGTAGATTCAGCGGTATGTCTGGACTACCACATACCTGTATTACACAGACAATTGCACAAACACATCATGCACACAAAAGATGGATGCGGGTCAGTTTTTCTTCATCCAAACTAACTCAACACATGTTACTGACACAAGGACCCAAGCCAACCCAGCTATTACATATCCCCACGTAAAGTGTATTTTGTTATGAAGCTGGTCATTTCTGCCATCGGTCATTCTTTGCTACTGAAAGTAAGTAAGTAAATGTCGATTAGTAGAGTGCGATTACGTAACACCTCTAATGGGCTAACGCTTCGAATGTCCGGCGAACAGATACGTCTTCGAGTTCCACCTAAATTATTCAGAGTCAACAGCCGGATCATGGTCAAAGTGGTCAGTACCGCCATAACACTTTGACCGATGGCAGGCCTCCAAACAGGGGGAAATGCCCACAGGTTGGGGATGGGGTTAGGGTAAAAGTTTAGTGCAGTTCCATGTCCATCTATGATGGACACACAATAATGCTGCACTTGACATTATTTTGTAATATCTGACGGCATCAGAAGGCCACTAAAGGCAATAACAACACTGAATCATACCATCATTTCCAGTTCGTATCCGGTGAAGAGTGACAACATCGGCACAGGTATGACTTGAGCCATACCTTCTCGTACCCAGCGCACCTGGTCGTCAAACTCGTGCAACCTGAAACCAGTCCAACACATACAGTACATGCCAATGACGAATGCAAAGTATGGATTTACCAGCTGGTGAAGTTTTGGATTCTACAGGCCCACAGCTGTGCCTTTCACTGAACATGATTAGATATAACTGAAGGCCAATCTTTTTGAACAGTGACGAGCACTGTCTGGCACCATTGTGGTATTTCTGCTATTATGGCACAGTCCACAAAACATCAAGACTTACTCATTTATGCAAATATGTCATTTTAACGGCCTTTTTTCTGAGTCAGTCGCCTTATAGGTTAGTCGGTTCCCCCTTAATTTATATACTTCACTTGTTCTGAACCCATGCATCCTGTCGGAGCAAGTCAAATGTTTTCATATCAATATTACTGTTATTATTACTATTATTAGAACGTGAAGATTAACGTGACATAAGCAAATAACTTCTAGGACATAGTGCATAATAAAACACATAGTCAGGAATAAGAGTTATCAAACAAGAATGTTTTCAGTTGTCTTTAACTAAGGAAGTTAAGAATGAGTGATAATGATGATTATGACGACAAAGCATAGCCGCCAGCTAGCATTACAACAAACAGTCAGATTATGGTGACCTGTATGCAACAGCCAGTCGCACATATTCACTGCGGTTGTCGACGGCAATGCGTGAAACTCTGGCAGTCAACGGAACGACGTGTCCCGAAGCACTTGTTGTAGAAAACGGCATGTCGGCGGCACGTAACGTGTCCTCGTCCATGTCTTGTATTGACATCAGAGCTGCTCAGCAATTCATAGGAAGATAAGATAAACAGATGTAAATCATGAAAAGAAAAATTAAAGAGATGTAAAACCGAAGATATTTAGGCAGTTCTTGTTCTGATAGATTTCATTATAACAAGACTTTTCCTTAAAACAGACTACGGTGTTCCCACATTAATATTGCACACGCTGTGACAACACACTACAGTACACTAACAAACGAGTATTGACTAGGATCCGAAATGTATGAAACACGTGTCATATGAGGGACACATTCGAGGAATTTCAGGAATACTTCGAGGACTGTGCTTGTTTTCAAAAACTTTGCGAAAAAAGTGGAGGATTTTCAAGGACTGGGGGAAACCCAAAGACTACTTCCTTGCACATGATTTCCCAAAACTACAGGCAATTACAAGGGTTGTCTGTCTATTACGAATAAAAATAAGAACAAACCAGGCACGTAGTCTTTGTCGATTTCGTTGAGATCAGTGACATTAAGAGACATGCCCGCTAGTTGTTTCCACATCGGCTCAGCAAGACTAAGGTTCAATGGACTGCCAGTACGTACGGCTATACCAAGCAGAATGCCTACAAACCACCAGCATCACAACCAACACATATTAATCTGATTAATCTGATCAATCTGCTCTGCGTTCTTTTATTTTGCCCCTTCATTTTGATTAATCGGTGTGGTATTTTCGAATGGTACAATTCTGTCGCGCCTACCCACGAGGGAATGGCCAGGCTGAGTTGATGTGGGTGGTTAATTAAATTACAAGATGGTACAAATGCAACTCGAACTCGTGAACAGTCACCAATCTCAGTACTAACCGAGCGGGACATGAGGTAACTTCATTAATGTGTGCAATGCCGTTACTACTAAGCCAAACCGCCACCAGTTACAAGAACGCGCCTACTTCATTTCCTGGCCTCATGTTGTCAAAGGCAACAAAACCAGAGTTTTGTAGTTTTATGTTTGTCGTAGCTAGGGCGAGTTTTTTTGTTTGTTTTGCATGTGTTTCGGGTGCACGAGTTATTTTTTCTTTGTTTTCAGTTGTCAGTAGCAGTGCATTTGACTGCCTTGAAAGACCTGTCTCCAAAATGATATATTGTGTGTTGACCCCAATCATCTTACAAACAAGATCCACTGACCAAAGAAGCGGAACATGTTCTGATGAAGGGAAGATCGGAGACTGGGATTGAGCAGAAAGCAGTCGCGGTTTGAGCCGGACTCGTCGCGGCCGTTCGGCGTCTGTATCAGGATGGCGACCGAGCCGTTCTGAAGCTCATCACACATCTCGGCCACAGACTCGCTGTATCCTCCACCACAGTCGTCCACACTCTCACCTGACACACATCACCACACACTTGCTGCCACTCTCATCATCATCATCATCATATCGTCATCAAAATTTATTCTTTAAAAGAAAAACAGTCTGACAAATGCAAAGTGCTCTAATATGTTGCCTGCTTAATTTTTAAACAAGTCTAGTTACCATCTTCATCTGCCATGTAACTGGTTAAATGAAACTGCCAATTATCTCTCAGATTTGTAATAGTAAACTTGTTCTAGTAACGTTCAAAATGTTCCAAACAGAACATAATATGCCACAAAGTGGAAAAGTATAACAATGTTAAAAATTTATATGTGATTACCGCACACATTTCATAAAATTAAAGTCAAGAGTAATCAAATAATAAATCAATTAATTAACATTTAAGTGTGTTTGATCAATTTGATAATTTTTTTTATTGTCAACAACCCTGTTACACTGGTTTCTTATATACAGTAAGCGAGTAGTTAAGGAACAGTCCGTCAAGTCAATCAAGACAAGTTTATAGGTGATAAACTGACGACGAACCAATGAACTTGACTTTCCACACACGATGTGGCAACATCAGCGACTCGGGACCAAACAATGACATTTTGCTACACAGCTGACCAAACACCGACTTGATTCCATCCACACCAGCAAGACCACCCTTGCTGCGACATCGCTTCACCTGTCAATCACAACAATATGCCCAGCTCAATTCAGCCTTCTATCAAATTAAAAGAAATTAATGTGCTTTATCACAGTGTATCTCTAAAGTACTCATACATGGTCCATGTTTAACAAGGGTAGCACACAGCTACACACACGAACCATATACTGCCTTTACTCCCCAGCCACAAGGCATCGCCGCCCGCTGGCTAGTACTCATTGAGCCTACCCACGAATGGATGTCCAGGCTGAGCTAACCTGGGTGACTGGTCCTCCGTGAGTCAGAAAATGAGTATGTAAAGCAAAATAAAAAGTAAACTTATATAGCCCACTGTAACCACAAACTCTCTAATGAACTCAATGTGCCATCCACTCAAACAAAAGTGTCTTCAATAAAGTTACTCGGGGAGAAGTTCTGTGACCACATGTGGTCTGTAAGTGACAGAATGAACATTGGCCATAAGTTCTTAGTTTTCAGCTGAAGAACTGTTACAACATAAGCAGCTAAGCAGCATTTTAGATGACAGACAGACCTGACAAACAGTTGTGAGTGTCATCACAGTTCACAGTCTCAAAAGTAGCAAATATATTGCACACTATATGCAATAATTATTAACTTTATTAGGCATTTCGGTTTCATGCGGCAATTTTTTAAAAATATGCGGAACGTAACAAGACAAAATATGTGGCAAAAATATGCAGAAATATGCAGAATTAGGCCACGAAAAGGCACATAGAATACTAAAGCTGTCGAGAGTGACAGTTTCTGTGAAAAAATATGTGATATGCACACTTTTGGAAAATATGCAAAATATACCGCGATTGCATATTCGCATAAACTGACATGCCTATTTTATTCGCCAATAACTAAGACAGGCAGAGTAAAAACGAAAGAAGAGACGACAACAAGCACAGAACGTCAAGCTGAAATAAACACCAATCTCCACTTGAGAAATATACTCCAGACACACAACATCAGCATCTTTAGACTCGTATAAATCAGCAGAAGAACAGACAGACTAAACCCCAGTATAGTTGCTGAGAGCTGACACTGATACAGTCAGCATTCACTGTGACAGTAACAAAAGTATTAACTGTTTACACTACACCAAAGTCAGCAGAATACATCAGTTCCTGATCACACAGTACATACATCATCGTCATATGACAACATGACATCTGTAAGTAAGTATGGAAGTAAGTAAAAGGATTTCTAAACAGCACTCTTCACTAAAAATGTTACAAAGCGCCGTGGTCTCTGAACAGGTATGTCTTCAGCAATCGTTCAAACTCTCCGAGACTGTCACATTGTCAAAGGTACGGTGTGACCGTCGAACAGCAAACATCGCTGTGGCTTCTGTCATATTTTGAACACAAATTAAACCTCAGCACATCACAATTACCTGGATGCGGTTGATCTCAATTACTGGCCCATGCTGTCGGTCGCGGATCATCGTTGCCTGAACAACCTTACGGAATGCTGTTTCCTGCACAGACAAGCTGGATGCTATTAGGACCAGCATCTGGCATGTAAAAATAATGCTACAGCTCTCTGCAAAGTTTGTTTTGAGACCTTCTGAAACCACTGGGTGACACAAAACTGGCCAATGTGTGCGGAGAAACTTAATAACAGCACTGCGATTTTGATTAGTGACATTGTTCCAGTGTGCTATCTCCTTGATGTAGGATAAACAAAGATGAGAGTTTCATCAGTTGTCGACCTCAGACAGAAGAGCATTAGCCACTTTCTGGCGCCGTTGTGACTGAACAGCGAGTTCGGCGCCGCATACAAATATCCGGACTCAACTCAACTTCACTTCTGCTGAACAGCAGCAAAGCTGTAACATATGTAAAATATGCTTCCAAAAGTGATTAGGACTTGACGTGACCTTAACCTTTTGACCTTTTGAACTCAAAATGTAATCAATGCAAACTATCCAGCTGTATTCATAATAGCAGTACATGAGTGAGTGAGTAGTTTCTGAATGGCACATGAGCACATATTAGGCCATTAAATGCCTTACAACAGTGTGGAATATATTATAAAAAAGTGACGATATAATCAAGGCTATTTTGCTACAATGAAATATGCGTAATGGTGTGAAAGATGTGATAAAACAGTGAAAATATAATCAAGGCTATTTAGCTACGATAAAATACGAAAAACAAGTAATAGCGGTGCGCGATACCACACAGAACATATCTGATAATCTTCCCTATTACCATGACTGACAGGATGTTCATCTGTTATAGAAAACAGGTTATTGTAATGCGTAGTAGTAGCGAAATGCACAAAGTTACCAGTCATAGTGTATGTTACCTTAGCGGAAGAGACAAGAAGGGCACAGAGCAGGTCTGACTGACTGACACTCCTAGCACCAGCGCCAACACTGGCAACCTTCTGCTCCAGATCAAACATTGGAATACACGGACAAAACAGCTCCGAGAAGTGGTGCAGCAGAACGAGTCTATTGCGTAGCACGTACGCCGCTATGCCCTGCACAGTTGCACATCAGCCACGCCAACCAGATTGTAATAACTGCCAATCAGAGCATGAGCATGTAATCGGTAACAGCGGTGCACAATACCACACAGAACAGACCTGATAACATTAGAGGGTGCTCGACTATGTGCTATATAAATTTAAGGCTGACATTGACACTGACAACCAGTTCATCTTCTTCCAACTGCATGTGAGTAATAAATTTGGTGAAATTCCCACAAGGGTTTGTAAGATATCGCGTTCACAAACTTTTAGGATATGATCACGGACATACGGACAGCCCAACAGCAGAATGCCTTCAGCTGCTTATCACAGGTGAAAGCATAAAAATTTACTAGCATCCATTTCATAGAGTCAAACAAACAGTGAGTGGGTGAGCAGTTTCTTAACAAACAAACTGCAACTGTTGTACTGCAGCTTATCTGTTTATTCAATGTTGTTTACTGCTTCCTATTATCTGCGTTGCCCAATTCTATGGTCAGTTTTTATCTCTTTGGTCAGTCATTTTGTTTATCTCGCAGCCAACCCACAACTGGCTCTTTTCAAAGCCACCAACATTTGGAGGAATGCAACATTACCTTATAGTCAGATGTAAAAGTTTTGAATTTTACAAGGCAGTGTGGTGACATTTTTCAGGTGTTGTAAGGGGGCAACAGATTGTTTTCTACTGATATAACGTAAATAATCTGAAGTAAGTAAGAGTAATACTGTTAAAAATGACTTTTTTGAATTTCCCAAGGGAAAGTAGTTACAGTATACAGGTAAGGTGGGCAAATTTACAAGCTACTGATGTCAAATTTTCTCAGGATTTAACACACCAAAAATCATTAAAATCAGTTAATTTTTGACAGAGATATACGAAAAATAAAAAGGTGGACATTTTTTTCGCACACAGTGTATAGTTGAGAGTATAAGCAAGAGTCAAGTGAGTCAAACAAACAATGTCAAATTCTGATGCACTCATAGATCAAAGTGAAAATGCCTTAGAAGCATGATAGCAAGCACTGAAGCCGGCTGGTGTGAGAATCTATGTAACAGCGTGTCAGTTTCCTGTAAGACTTGCTACCTGGAGGTGATTGTACTCCAGTGGAATCTGCATCGGCAATCTTCCCGATGTAGAGTGTTTGTTGGTGGACCATGCAACACTGTGTGCCGATCCACATGCGACGCGGTTTATCTTCTTACCTAGAGCACATCGTCACCATCATCATCATCATCACTGTCACCAACTTAATCACTGCTACTATCATTATCATCAACATCGTCATCGCTACAATCAATGATAATTTTGTTCATGTGATCTATCCCTCAACTTCATGTGTAAGTCTGATAGATTTCACTGTTACACATGTGATTACACAGATTATCCTTAGTTAAACCCATGCTTTAAATATTTTTGTCATATCTTCTGCTAAACTAACTGATTCCGAAACAATTGGAATATACTGCCTCAAATAAATAAGGTGCAAAGTAATGAAAATGTTTTGCACCTCAACTGAACAGTGACTTCCAATGTAGTTGTTCCTTAAGCAGTTCAAACCGGCCAACTCAGCCGTCCATCACTCCGGGGTCGGTAAATGAGTACCAGCTTCGGCTGGGAAGGTAAAGGCAGGCATGGTTCATTCCATTAGCGGATAAATGCGGGGTGTGCAGGTAAAACTGTGAGATCCTTTGAGAATGCATGCCATACCTCAGCGCCTCAGAGGTGTGTTCACGACGAAGCACTATACAAATCCACGTTTACCTTTACCTTCAAAGTGCATTCTTTACTAGCAACATAGGCCTACTCCACTCTGTACCTGACTAACAAAGTTGATACACCAAAGTAACAGATAGGCAACAGATATGCTAAAAGCAAGTCCAAAGCAACAGATGCAAAAACATGAGAAATAAACTGAAAACCTTGCAAAGCAGCGACAAGTCTTGGCTTCTGAATGGCATTAGTCGATCCATCACCCAGCTGACCCTCGTCATTATCACCCCAGGTGTACACCTCACCTGAAAATACAGGTAGAAAGGTATGAGTTTCATCTGTTACTAACTGTGGCATGATAATGTGTTATCAGCCTCACACAGTAAAGCAAAGAACATCTTTCCTCAGATTCCCATAAATTAACAGAATCAGACTCTTTGAAGATCAACTTGGCCTACACAGTTGTAATAGTAAATAAATTATTATTATTATTGTTGTTACTACGGGCATTTATAGAGCGCAGGATCGCCCAAAGGCCACAAGCATGCTATGCTGGCAGCGGAAGTGTCTAGTGTCTACACACTGTCTAAACAGTTAAACAGAAATGTCTTCAGTTGTGCTCTGAAAGTCTCAACAGAGACATTAGTTGATCACAGCGCTGCAGGTAGACTGTTCCATCTATCATCATCATCGGGTGGTGCGTCCTTGGCAGGACATAGCTGTCTCCACGAGTTTACGCCACTTGGAACAGTCCTGTTCCATCTAGATGGTCTACAATCTGCGAAAATCCTGTCACCATAGGATGTACTTGTCTGGAACAGAAAACTGACAGATTGGTCGATCTCAGATGAAAACAACCAGTGTTGACAGACGTCAGCTTGCAGTAATTGTCGATCACAACTGCCAGCTGCACATTACTGCTGTTACCATTGCAAACACTCTACTGTAAAATTCCCACGAGTGATTCATAAGACATCGTGTTAACAAACAAGCACGGACAGCCCAAAAGCCGAATGCTGGACACACTGTTCTAATACTGGTACAGGCATAAACATTTGCACAGTAAAGCTCAAATTCCACTGGGACCAGTTTCCCCCGTAACTTCCCCGTAGCAAATGTTACGGGGAAGTCGCCAACTAGTTACGAGGAAGTTGGGCATGTCGGGCATGTCGCCAGCTTGTTACGAGTTAGTTACGAGGAAGCTGGCGACTTTTAGACCATCTTGACATGTCCAGATGGTCTGGCGATGGCTCCAACTTCCTCGTAACTAGTCGCTAACTTGTTACGAGGAAGTTGGCGACGTCGCCAACAAGTCCGCGAGGAAGTTACGGGGAAACTGGTCCCAGTGGAATTTGAGCTTAATGCAGCTCTCAAAACACCATATTTCATTGTTTGAATGCGGACACGTGCTTGTATAATGCGACTTTTCCTGAAGCAATATAGCAATTACAGCCAAACAGTCTCGTGAAGAAAACGGTGGCACAGAGAAATCTTGGTCGGAAATGAAATAAACCTGGGTTGCCACTATCCACAGAGGCATGGATGATCATATCAACATTTCTCTAGTTACTCTAGCCAATATTCACTAGTAAAACAGCAACGTGACGATGTACCTGAATCAGAAACAGCAACACAGTGCAGCGATCCACAGGCAATTGAGATGATCTTCTTGCCTTGAAGAGCCGTGACCCGTCGTGGTCTTCTAACATGGTCATCAGTACCATGACCAAGCCTATGGTAGTCACCTTTACCCCTGTAACAGGCATCCCAATTACTTAGTACTACTACTGACAGTGACAACAGCAGTGTGTATATATCTACAGTAGAGGTATAAGTTTAGTTCAACAAGCTCCGGCAGCATCTATAATCTATGAGCTCAGGGCACATTGTAGTCCTATATTATTTCAATTCATACATACCGTAAATACATACATACATAAATACAATTAAAATTTGTTAATGCCTCACTTACAGAACAAAGTCCAGCAATGCCTTACAGTAAAAACGTGGAGAAAAAAGTGAGAACAATAGAGTAAATCTGAAATGGTAGGTGATAGAAATACTAGAAAAGCTAAAACTACGAGAGTTAGTCAACACATAATGCTTGATTATAAAAATGTGTCTCTAAAGCGTTCAGTCCACAAAAAATACACTACAAGGTAAATCAATATTAGAAGAATAACACCGACGAGTACTTGCCAGGTGTAAACGGCGCCAGATTTAGTGAGAGCGACAGAGAACTGAGAACCACATTCGACTTTGACGACAGCCATTCCGTGAAGGGACTCGATGCGTATGGGAACCTTGCATCCATCGCTGCCGCCACGACCAAGTTTGCCGTAATCGCCGTCACCCCACGACCACACGTCACCGTCGTCAGTTACACAGAGGGTCTGAGCGTCACCGCTGCCACAAGCTACGTCAATCACCTGACAGCCTTTCAGAGCCTCGACCTTTACAGTCACAGACCACACACATATACACTTACCAATAGCAACCACATAAGAAATAACTGGTAGCGGTTTGGCATAGTGGCATGGCAGCACATTAACTCAGTAAGTAAGTAAGATGAAGTAAGATGATTTCAAAACGGTGCCTGTAACTAAATGCCACAAAGTGCCAAGGTCCCCAAAAAGGTTTGTCTTTATCAATCGTTTGAACGAAGGAGCTGTGCCGACGTATAGATTCATTTGACTGTTGGTGCCTTCGGAAGATCCTTCGAATTCCTTACACAAAGCATGTGACTAATGCGGAGATCAGACAAGTGACGCAATGCCTGCCAGTCTCTGATACAGTGCGAGCCAGTAGATTACGTTTCTTTGGCCACATTGCACGAGCGCAGTCCACTGAAGACCATCGACGCGCTGTTTGGGCTGCGATGCAGAAGCCACCTCTGTCCTGGAAGCGACCCCCGGGAAGGCCAAGCTTGACTTGGCTACGAGTGATCGCGGACGACGTCAAACCAATGAACTTTGGTGTTCACACCGCCTGGCGGAAAGCAAATGACCGTAAGGAATGGCGTCGCGTCGTGGGCACAGCAACGCTCCAGTCGGAGTAGGCTATGAAGACAGAAGAAGATAGTAGTAATGGGAAAACGTCCCAGGGGAAACGCCCACCTCGTCCGTATCCCGTAGAGGAGCGTGGAGCGATACTGGATTGTTTCTTATGAACAAAACTCTGCTCCCGCTTAACAGCTACGCACTAACACGACAATTTTTCGTTCCGACATTAGAATCTGTTTTACTGTAGCGTAGACCTGCTGGGACCTGCAGGCAGGTTGCACGTAATTAAGAGTGATCAGTTCAACAATTACGGTACACTAGACGGTGATATTATTATTGTTTTATTCCTCTATTTATTTGTTCGACATCAGCTCGCTACAGGTTGCGCACAAAGTACGGTAAACAAAGCGTACGTAGCATACGTACATTGTAGCGTACATAGGCATCACTAAATACAGGCAATACACTTAATGCAGGGCAGTTACTGTAAACTGGTAAATTTTACCGGAAATGACGTAATTTTGACGTTGTTGCCAAACGTATGTTAGGCCCTTATCTGTAATCGGCCCTTAGGCCTGTCCGTAAAAATGCATGAAATTTCCACTTTTTCGTATTCCTCTTTCAGAATTCAAGATCATTTTTGACTTCCAGCGCCAACTAGTTCCAATGTTTGGAAACAAACAATTGTTTCGTGTCGACTGGATCGGAGCGAACTTTGCGTTTCACCAGATCTCCGCTCCGCTTCCGCTCACAGTCACAGATATGACTGTGAGCTCAGCTGACCTGAATTTTTCAACATCCGCTCACTGCTTCGCTCCCGCTCACACGATTTTCGACTACTTTCGCTCCGTGGTCCGTTCCCTTCGCTCACATGCTCTTGTTATCAGTTTTCATTCTCCATCAAAATGTAGCCGCGGTACGACCGCAAGACAGATTTTGCCGGGGAGGGGAAGGGCGAAGACCAAAGCACGGTACTGTTACTTATTTACTAATTAATCCCACGCGCCACAGTTAAAATTGATCTTGAAATATAAAAGTGGGGTACGAAATTGGAGATATCAGGCCTTTTTACAGATAAGGGCCGAATCCAGATAAGGGCCACTTACATTTTACAGATAAGGGCTTTTGCAGATAAGGACCCTATAATTTTTATAGATAAGGGCCTAACAAGCCTAACAAACACAACTTAATAACGTAACATTTCATAGCTTCAAAGTACATTATTTATTCAGCTGCAGGCTACTTTCGATAATACTTAGTTGTTGCTGCTAGTATTTTCGAAAGTTTCTTCTGCAACGTGGAAATTTGTACGTGTACATGTTGGATGGATTCACGGGTGGATGAAAAATGTAATAATAATTATGTCATTGAAAAATTCAATCCTGAGTAGTGCTGTAGGTACTTCTTTATATTTCTAACAAAACATATATAAAAAATAAGTGATGGGCATATAGCCGTTTTTTCGAGAACGATGAAATCGATTTCATATTATGAAGCATTAACTTCCGCTTGCTCGGTTGTCGTTCGGCGGTTATCGACAATATTTCCTTGGAGAATTTTTCAACGACGTAATCCTCGCACGTGGGAATTGTAAAGTGATGTGCACGGCGAACGTATTGTGTGCGCACAATCTTGTAAAACGAACCGAGTCGAAGCAGACCGTTCGAGTCATCCAAGTCTCCAGTCCCATCTGCGCCATATATCAATACTTTCTCGTGGCGCGCGCGCGCGCTTTCCTATCGATTTGCGCTCACACATCGCAATAATCGAAAATGGTGAAACGTCGCGGTCCCAGCGACGGATCGAACTCGGCAGCGCACTGTGGGTGGTGCTTGACCGTTGCAACGCACATGCTCCGCGTCAGCCGTCATTTAAGAGTCACCAGAAGTCGTGGAACGAATATGGCAGGCGCTCGGCTTCATTTTGCACAAAAATCAACAACAATTACGCAGTTGTCAGCTGCGCGAGATTGATGACAGAAGGAGAATCTGCGACCTATTTATAACGCTGAAGTTTAATTACACAGATCAGTCCATGCTCTTGGCTATTATAGATCACACTTTGCTGTGCTTTCCGCACCCTCGTAGCTGCAGAGTGAAGTTCAGTTTATTGCTGTTTTTAAACAGTAGCAATTGCAGTGGCGTCGCCAAGAGCTGAGAAGGGCAAACAGCTGTATAATTATAGGGTGACACGATAGGTCGTGAACGATTTTAAATAGCAAATTAACTATGTTAGAGCCATTAAATATTTATTAAGCTGCCATCAGCGTTTAGGGAAATTTAATGCAATCATGTGTGCAAAATATCACAACCGTCCGTTACTTACTTGATTTATACGAGCCAACATAGTGACGTCACCCACAGTGGTCAGTGGACAGCGACCTCGCTTGACGTTAACGTTTTCCGTTACGTTGTGTTATTTTTCGGCGGTGTTATATAAATGAGTATTGTAAATGCTGTTTAATAGCATACAGCTATGAAATTTTACACGAACAATTTAATTGAATATATCTACAAGGAGATATAAAATTATTACTGGTTACTGTTAATTACGGGCTTAAATTTGAAATCGAAATCGTTCACGACCTATCGTGTCACCCTATATATACCTACGTCGGATCAGTACGTGTAAAGTACCGCAGGTGATCAATGTAGATCCATACGCAGTGTTTTAAAA
>Ga0209562_1000480_pt1 | contig 13615 bp, 7 predicted proteins | sample WorMetvacBELIZE2_FD_187399 | JGI IMG/M metagenome (GOLD analysis project Ga0209562, IMG submission 187399) | Marine gutless worms symbiont microbial communities from Max Planck institute for Marine Microbiology, Germany - Olavius vacuus BELIZE.2... | ecosystem: Host-associated > Annelida >...
GCTTAACAGATGATCTTACCGCAGCAGTGCTTCGACGCACCAGCAGGGTCAGCTCGTCCGTACTAATCATATAACTGTAATGCTAAGGAGAGACCCGGCTAGCTTCGCTCTCTTTATCAGAGTTCTTCGACGTACGGTAGTTAGGCCTATCTCTGTTTTACGGTCTTCTGCCGGCACTGCAATTAGCTTACTCCCAGTATTATGGACGGAATTGTAAAAGCATTTTACGGAAATAATGAAAAAAACGTCCGTAAACGTTGATTAAAAAGAAGTCAGTTGAAAATCAGTACACGTACGTTACATTTAAGCCAATAACACAATATATAGTAAGAAAATAGGAAAAACTAAAAACGTTCGTCACCACCAGTTCAAATTCAAACGCTTCCTTGATCGGTGGGAATAAAATTCGATTTATTTGAGTAAACTTCTGTCAATGTCTTGTTAATGAAAAGCTGGAAAAAATGCAGACATTTATAAATGCATGTTCTCGTAAAAGAATTATTAACAGTATAAACGTTTGTAATAACTATATGCTTGTCGGACATCCGGGCAGTGTCCGCGTTGAATATTGATAAGGATGTAGGCCTACACTAAATGCGACACTGTTAGTTCATTTTGTCGCGTGCAGATTCAGCGATCATTTAGTGTTAGCGGACAGTCAATATACAACAGCAATGTCAAGGTCACGGAGAATGTGAAGGTCAAAGGGCAGTGAAGTAGTGTCAAGGTGACATACCGTGTCACGGTCTTGCGAAGGTAGATCACGGCAAGCTGCAGACAGTGTCACAAGGTCAAAGCCGAGGTCAAGGACAATGTCCCGGTGAAGCATACTGTCCAGGTCACAGACATTATAGAGGTCAAGGTCACGGAGAATGCGAAGGTTCAACGGCGGCGTCTGCTAAGTCGGGTGGTGACACGTGCTGACGGTCAGCCAATCAGCGTAGTCAGCTGTCTGACGTCATCACGGCCAGCCAATCAGCGTCGTCAGAAGCCTGACGTCATCGCGACAAGCGTCTATACTGAACGTGATTGGCGACGGTTCAGAGTCAAATGAGCGTCATGGTGACGGATCTATGAACGATGGCGAAACGCTCACAGGATGTCACGAAATGACATCTACTGGAGGCAACCGCATCATCAGCAGGCATCAACGACCGCTGGTACGTCAGAACTGCTCTAGTTTGGAACTGAAGTTATCGCATAGCCACGCGCAGGAACGCAATCTCTTCATTATCATCATCGTCATCATCATCATCATCATCACGTATTTCTTCTTCATATTGCAATATAATTTGGAATATCAATTCTCCAGTAGTATGGACATCCGCAATAAAAAAGCATCTACGTGCTTTAGTATCAAAGGATCGCCAACATTCGCTGGTGCGTCGGTGTAGAATTATTTCAAAACCACGTTACAATGTCTGGAGAAATTTAGAAAATACAATTTTTGAGTCTTTGAGTAGGCCTACACGTGTTTCGAAACCACGTTACCTTGCCTTTACACCAAGTGCAAACATTTACCACTAATCCAGGATGAATATACTTTTGCTAGATGCCTATACTGCGTTCACTTACTCAAGATATATCGTGATGCATACATTCGCTGGTGCGTCAGAACAGCGGTACTGTACTAAACCTTCCAGAAGGACTGAAAATGTTTTCAGTTTGTGTGAAAAGGTGGATTATACTTAGAACATAAAGTTATACTGCCTAAATTCTAAGTGAAAATGTTTATGCTTGAGTAGACATTCTCGGGTATATTACGTCACTTTTGAGTATAATGGTCCGCTGGTGCGTCAGAACGCCTTCGACGAGCAAACTCCAGATGTTCCCTGCTTCGTGGACAGCAGAGACAACTTGAAGAACAATAACTGCTTAACAGTCAACGTCGACTTCGTCAGTGCACAGTCGTTGGCTGACGAAGATGTAAACAACATTGTTGAGTCAGAACAGGTAGCTGCGGTCGTGTCGTTACGCGATCGACAAGACAGGTGGCAAAGGTCCTCGTCGACGCTCAGCAACGAAGATCACTCAACAACGATGCGCGATCAATCCACACAGGTCAACTGCTAACAGGTTGCATTGCATTTCACTTATTTCTATTCACAAAGAACCGTGAAAAAAAATCAAATTTTGTTTTGAGGTTACTTGTGCTGAATCCAAGTATGTCATCCTTCTTCAAAGAGATTATGTTCCATTTCTTCATTTGCCTCTGACTTCTAGGTGTGCAGCTTGGTACCGAAAACCGTAAAAAATCCTAACTCGACAAATCGCAAAGCTTATATGCCAATCTTTAATCAACTCTTTCCTTCCAAATAGATGCGCAAAGGTTATATTCCATTCTTCTGTCTATCTCTCCTTTCCAAATATGCAGTTTCGGGATGAAAAACCGTGAAAAATTCTAATACGGCAATCCACACAGGTTGACTATTACAACGACATAAAGCGCGAGTCTGGAACGCTGACAGACAGACCGACGTTTCCTCGTGGACGCGTTCATCCACATCATCACCAACAGTACTTGGCTGTTACACAAACGACCGCGGACCCAGCGTTGCCGCTACGATCTAACCTTTGTCAGGACACAATTGTTGTGCATCGCCAGCAGAAGGAAGCCGTGATTAGCGACTTGTTTGTCGCCGGCGACGCTCGTTACAGACCCAAACGTCGCAGACGTACGTAAGCTAAATGAAGTAAGTAACAAAGTCATGACATTTCTAGGCGTCGTCAGAATCGCAGAAGCGCCCAGCGACACTGCACGGTGTTATCATTGGCCGAAAAGATGAGCCTTCAGCCGCGTCCGAACGTGTTCAGTGATAGGAATGGGGGCCCGCAGGCATGGACAAGGGGGGCACTTGCCCCCACCTGAAATATTGTAAAGCGTTTTGTGCATTACAGGCTTGGACTGGTTATTGTGCCACTGTGCCATGGCACAGGCGCCCCCCCCTTCGACGAACACACCCCCCTCGAAAAAATTAATGTTTTGAGGGAACTTGCCCCTGGAAATGTTGTAAAGTGTTTTGTGCATTAGTAGACCTGTCTTGAGGGTGACGACTAAAAAGGTCGTCAACTTTTTTGCATCCCTGAATTTGCCCCCAGGAAAAAAAATCCTGCCAGCGCCCATGACTGCTGCTGATGGCACAGCCGCTAAAACACCGCCAGTCTGACCATGGTGCATTAGGCCTAGTAACTAATAAATGTTGTCTAGAGTCGCAGTAGACGAAGTTGTTATGCATTATTTTCAAAACATGTCGTCAGCTTCTGGTGGTTTAGCAGTTCCCAGACCCCTACTGCAGGCTCCGCCTCTGCACCCCGCTTGGGGAGTTCCGTCTCCCAGGCGCCTAATTTGTCCACCCCTGGAAAACAACTTGCGGGCGCCCATTGCGACAGGCCACTAAATCTAAAGGACTAAAAATTAATTGCTGGTTATCCTATAGATAACAAGCCATTTCTGATAGAAAAGTGTTACATTATAGTCTGTTTGGTTTAAGAAACACTGATTATTTTAGATGTATACAACTACGGTTGAATATCGCCAGTGCACAAGGTGCAGCAGGGACATATCATTAAGTTTCCTTCAGTGGAGCGGGGATGGGCATACAGGTCCAATTATAAATTCTGACCAAACTGGGTTCAATTGTCTCTTTCTTGGCTCGTGCTGTGGAATGGAATAAAAGTGTTCAAGTTAGTGCTAACAATAGATTATAATTATTAACTAATAGCCACTTCACATAACTGGAATTTTTGTAGACAACGCCCAGATGTCTGGCCGAGGGAAGGACAGAGGGAGGGAAGGAGGGGGTGAAATTGCGTTACTGCATGGTAAATGCGAGACTGGTGGAAAAGCGCATTTTCCGGTTCTGCATTTTTGGTCTGGCATTTTCCTGTCCTGCATTTTTCAGCCCTGGAAATGTGCTATCTCATTTTCCAGTCATATTTGGTCCCTCATTTTTCCGGTCAGACATTTTCAGTCGACTCGTCTCGCCCCCTGACTGACGACCCTGAGTGCAGGACAATGGAGCGTTCATTGTCACCTCTTCAAATTATTGTTATGTTGGGGCCATTGAAGTAGGTACACCAACATCACCTGATATCAGCGTTGGAATTTAGTCCAAACACTTCCGGCGAGTCGTAAGGCGGCAAGTCGCCGATATAGCTGAGGAACTCTTGTTGCTTGCTACAATGCGGTATCACGTAGTTCTTGTGGAAGGCGAAGGTCGGCGCAAACATCTCTTCGCGGAACCACAGCTTGCAGAACGTGTTCAACAGTCGTTTGTCGTAGTCGTCCGTCACTCGTCCGCCGTACTGGATCTCGCCCAGCATGTACCGTATACACGTCCAGTTTATTCCCTGAAAATGTACGATAATTAGGCAAGATTTTTTTCTGTCTCTGTGCCTGTCTGTCTGTCTGTCTTTGCGTGTTTTCTCTGTCTTCTATGGGCTGTGTTCCTGAAATAAGCCGTTCGTTCGTTCGCTCGTACGTTCGTTTAGCTAAAACGAAGAAAATTGCATTCATTTAGCAGAAAATTAGTGCGAAAAAGTTGGATTTATTTTAGAAAATGTAAAGAAAGGTAAAAGCTTGCAATCAATGATTCGTCCAATAATTTCGTGTCCAATCTAGAACAATAAACGTAGCCTATCGAAGTTTCGGTTTAGGCGAACATAGCAGACTTATTCACATACAATGCCAAGCACTTGTACACATTATGCGGAAAATCTGGTCAAGTTGCGAACACGTGAAAAAAGTTGCATAAAAATTTGAATTTATAACGAACAAGAGTTGCGAAAACGTTGCGTCGTAAATTTGCATCACACATATAAACTTCCGATTAAGTGGTTTTAAGTGTTTATAAACCTTTCAAACATCGCAAAATAAAAGTTTAAAAAACCTGCCCTAACGAAGCGTAACATAACGCAAGAACAATCTAAGTCATATTTTCAAGTAAAGGGAATAACCTAACCTACTCTTGGCGGGGCTCCACTCCACGATCTGGCAGATTGGGGGTGCAGTGAAAAAGATAGTAACAACAGCAACATATAGGGCCTTCGACTAGCGTCTGGCAAGCGGCGGGCAGCCTAACTAAATCAAATCAAATTCAAATTTATTAAAACAACAAAGGGCTCGAAAAGCCTTTTACAGCTTGCTAAAATATACAGTAGGCTTAAAACCAACAAGCATTACATTTATATACACTGTTCACAAAATTAAAAGAGAAAAAAGACATTAAGACCACATGAACAGTACATTAACTTTACCGTGCAAAAACTCACTAAATAATCTGTACCGTACTTACTGAGGAGCAAAACATATGAACGCTACTGAAGTCCGTGGAGTTCATGACGAACCTTCCTTGGATCCATGTCGTCGAGATGGTTTTGAATAAACTGTACGCTGGCGTGGAAGTCAGCCACGTTGAACTCGTAGGGAATGTTCCAGCCGAGAGGTCCGTACGTGCGCCGCTCCTGTACTGTACTGTGAAGAAACGCCACCGCAAAGAGCAGACTCTTCCACTGAGGAGAGTTGCAGACGTCAAGCTGGTCGTGCGTCAAGCCGGAGTACGTTCTCCTCAGTCCAGCCTTCATACCTCGTGGAGGCTCATTGGTAAACTTGATCGACATCTGCGCGTAACACAGTTCAATTCCCAATTTTCCGGCGCCGGACATTTATCTCGATATGTGACCAGCCACCCAGGTAAACTCAGCCTGGCCATCCCTTCGTGGGTAGGCGCAATGAGCACCAGTTTATAGTAACAGTATGCAGTAGCAGCAGCAGCAGTAGCAGAAACAGTATGACCTGCAGGTCTGTTGTATCATGCCTCGAAAGTTGGTCCGTCATTTTCCGGGTCTTAGGCCACTAGTGTAATTTATGCAGAAATTTGCTACGCACGCGTGCTGACGTTTTCACCGCCTTTTCGCTGCGACGCCCTGTACGTGTGACGGAAACACTGCGATAAAGACATTTATTTCTGCGCGCAAAAACATCAAGATTTGCTACGTAGGCCTATTACGTATTTAAAATAATAATCCAATGTAATTGCAATACGCAAAAACCGTAGTGTTTTCCTTAGGCTACAAGCATATGACATTAGTCACGGCGAAAATATCAGAACGCATGCGCAGCAAATTTCTGCATAAGTTACGCAAGTGGCCTATTGCGACGCAGTGGCGGCGCCAGGACGTCAAGGCAGCCTGGTCATTTCCAGGTCAGTAAGGTCGTGAGGCAGGTCATCAGGTGCAAACGCCAGCGCAGTAAGGGAGCCAGATCATTTCGAGGTCAAAAAGCCAGGTCATTGACGACCTTTTTCAGTCGTTGCCCTCAAAACACAGGCCACCAACGCCGCTGATTGTTTAACTGTCAAAATAAAACAAACAAACCGGTCAGATATGGTAACATTTTTATTTTCTGTTCACACTATTACCGACGCAAAGCAATGACAGGGCGGAGCCAGGGCGGTGGATCTTATTTGACCTGGCGCGCCCTGGTGTAGCGCCGCCACTGTTGCGACGACGAGCCAGATCGGTGAAAGAAGGACCATAACGGCGCCAATGCAGAGAGGAGAAATATATACCTGAAGGAAGGTGATTGGAAACTTGGGATGCACTTCGGTCGTCACCCACAGCCTGAAGTTTTCGTGAATCGTTTCTGTATTGATTAGTTGGTCCATCACTTCGACGACGTAGTCGAGCGAGAGATGGCAGTTCTGCAGCAGCACCCAGCCTCCGGACACGCTTGAATGACCAATCAAACGGCGCGCATGCACTTCCTGGCCTTGGCCCATCGAGATAACGCGACACTCTACAGCAGACACCATCAGTATGCTTTTGTCTACGGAGGATGAACGGGGAAGCAGAGGCGGATTTAGGCATGTTAAGCATGGTCGCCCCCCCCACAAAAAATGGGCCCCACAAGAGGACCGGAAAGTTTTTGCAACATAGCAACATGCCGTAAATAACTGAAATAATAATAAGAAAACGATTTTGTGTGGCGCGCTGGCGTCATAAAGTGTCAAGTCCCAGCTGGTAATTGACATACAGCCTTGCTTATTTACTTGCACAACGGTTAGCCCATTCAGTAAATGTCGGATAATTTAAATAATTTTGTTGCCTTAAACTCCACACCTTCTGTGTGCATATAACTATGTTACGCGAGTCCTTAACAAAATGTCGATGATGACGACACTGTCACTGTATGCGTGTCGTGTGAATTCAGTCAGGCGATTCGTATATTAGGCCCTTAGGGAGGTTCCCCCCACATTTTTTCTGAACGGGTCCCTGCTAAGACTAAATCCGGCCCTAAGGGGAAGATTATCAGAACAGCTCTGTGCTGTACTGTGTACCGCAGTTGTGTACTGTTACTAGCGCACTCGCAGTAGGCTAGATCTTACAAGTGATTTAGTGATTTTGGTTTATATTTAGGTTCATGTGTGTGTTAGCGTGTTTTCGTTTAACTATGGGTCGGTTTGTTCTGCGGCAGTTATTTCATGTGTTTTTGGTGTATTTTTTCTTGGCTGTTGTATGTTCGTTAGTACCGGTGCAGTCCACTGTCTGGAAAGACTCCTCTCCGAAATAACCGCTTATGTGTCGACTGAAATGTGAAATTCTTCTGATTCGTTCGTCCGTTCGTTCATCATTTATTTACTCACTCACTCACTCATTCGCTGATTCATTCACTCATTCATTCATTTACTCATTTATTCACTCACTGATTCATTGACTGATTCATTCATTCATTCATTTACTAATTCATTCATTTGCTCATTTATTCACTCACTGATTCATTGACTGATTCATTCATTCATTCATTCATTCATTTATTCGCTCATTCATTTACTCATTCATTCATTTGCTCATTTATTCACTCACTGATTCATTGACTAATTGATCGATTGATTCATTCATTCATTCATTTACTAGACTGATTCATTCATTCATTCATTCATTCATTTACTCATTCATTCATTTACTCATTTATTCACTCACTGATTCATTGACTGATTGACTGATTCATTCATTCATTCATCTATTGGCTCATTCATTCACTCCTTCATTCACTCGTCCATTCACCAGTGTGATTCAAAGCTACTGACCAATATTCAGTTTCTTTGCCAGCTGTTCAACGTTCGACGTCGGGTCGGAGCCCACTGACATCATTCCGACCATCGGCGTCCGACAGTCGCTTTCTTCCCAGACTTTCTCGATATCCAGGATGACTCCGTCGACGTAGCGAGCTCCCAGAGAGTCTTGTATATATCTTCGAGCTTGGACGAGAGTTCTGTCAGGACACCAGCTACGGACGACCAGCAGACGACGGAAAACGTCCAGTGAATCGTCGTAGCCGTCTGGAATGATCTCCTGCTCCGGTTTCTCTTTGTCGAACCACACCTTCCATTGCTTCTCGTTGCGTTCCACCTGCAAACGGATGAAACGGCAACGATAATTAATGAGTAACGACGAACGAAATGATACGCTCTGTCTCCATATACGCCACATTGGTTTTAATCTACGAACGGCGTAATAGCCTTTTTTGTTTATTGCGCGTTTTTTCACCGATTTCGGTTGCTTTGCTGGCCAGTTACGTCACAGTGGTTGAAGGTAGACCTATAATGTCCGTAAATAATGTCTCCCAGTTCTACGTAGTCTTCCACTTTTGGCCATAACTAACCCACCCTGCAGCGCGGTCTCTCTGCGATAGCTGAGCATTTGTTTTTCTTTAAAAATAATTTTGACGACACAGAAAAACACAGTAAAAACCCCTCAGTTGTTGGAAATAATGACAGTCTATAGTTTCAGAAATGAGAGTCATCTTATTGTGAGTTCTCTTCATAAGTAAGTATACAACTTCGAGTCATTTAGCTGAGTATTTCTGAGATTTATGTTTATTCTTTAACCACAACTTTGCGAAACAGCGAGTCGGCAGATACTTGGAGCATGCAAAGAATAAAATACAAAAAAAACGAAAATTGCACTGTTACCGATTGAAATAAAGGTATGTAAGTCATTAAAAATGTTGGCATTGACAAAAAGGAACTGGAAAATGGATTTTAATAACAACGGATAAGGTAAAAGTTAGGTAAATGTAAACGTAGATTTGTATAGCGCCTCGTCGTGAACACACCTCTAAGGCGCTTAGGTATGGCACGCGTTCTCAAGGGATCTCACAGTTTTACCTGCACACCCCGCGTTCATCCGCTAACGGAATGAACCATACCTGCCTTTGCCTTCCCAGCTGAGCGGATGAACAGGTGTTCAAAGACTAAAATTTTCTAGACCACACATGCACCTGGTCAAGAATGCCTGAGAACTGGTGAAGGTTGCTGAGTTCAACGAGATTCAACCAGGTGGAATCCACGATCCAGCGCGCCGGCTTCTTTCTCACCACGTTCAGATCAAGAGCAGCCCCGCCTGCGCACGAACAGTCGGTGATATTTGCGGCGTCCGAAATAATAATTCTTAATTCAATTTATTTTTTGGTCAACAAAACTTTATACATTGAAATAAAAGTGAATACAGAATCAGAACAGTTATAGAGCTGGACAGACAAGGCACAGAATAGTTTAGCACTTAACAGTTGCCCAAGGTTATACGCAAAACATTGAACCTCGATGCCACGCCGTCGAAATGTATGCCGCCACCGCAAAAGTGCATTACGTCTCGCTATGACCTCGACCTTTGACCTCTGACCTGGAAAAACTTTTCACCGATTTCCACTCATATGTTCAATATCTGAGCCAAGTTTTATTGAAATCTCTCCACTACGATGATAACGTGTCACGCGCAATACGTGTTAACGGACAACCGACAGGAACGCACTCACGGACGGTCGGACGGACGACCCGAAATCATAAAGCCTCTCGCAGCCTCTTGTTGTTTTAAAGTATTCACGTGCAGAGATCTTAATTACATTGCATATAACCATACTGTATGAGTTACGGATGTCAACTTGCTAGTAAAGACGGTGATCGATTGATTGATCGATTTATTTATTATAACACCAGTAAAGAACAGTGACATTATACATACTTCAGGTGAGCAGAGAGATCGATACAGTCCAATGACGGCCTAAAACTTACTAGCAGTTTCTTATATTCAGTGTCAGTTGTTTTGATACTGATTACGTTATCCGTTGTCGTTATTCAAATCAATTTCGTCATATCATTATAATTTATAGGCCTAGTTATCATTAACAGTTTAACAATATTTAGGCCCACAATATAGAGTCTGGCCATATACAGGTAGCTGGTTTTGCAGCATGCAGCATATAACCTCTAGAGCATGAGAAAGTATAGCCAGAGGCATATAGGCCTAACAGCAGTGTTGCCGTGGATATGGATGATATCTTCAGAAGTAAGTAATTAGTTTACGAGATCATCATTTTCGCAAACTGAATGCCATAAGCACTTAATCATTACGCGGCTCTTTAACTGACAACACAGTTAAACTCGCCATTATTACGGCGTATTGACGCCTGCAAATTGGAGAGTGACGATGCTGGCTGCTGATGCTGCAGCCCATCATCTTGTGACTGTGCGGTAACCACGGAAAATCCCGTCATCAACCACGCATCGGAAAATAAACTTCCGGGTATTTCCGCGATAGGCAAAACAACTTTTGCAAATGTCGTAATCACTACTCGGTATGCACACAGTCGAGCGTCTATGATTGTCTTATTAACGGTAGAAGATGAATGATGAACATGTTGAAGAAATCGTCACACAATTTTTCCTTAACACGTGTCGACTGCGTCCACAGCCCAGTCGACCTGCTGTAGAGGCTGCAATACATTGTGGGCAATGCAATTCAGCGGGATATATAGTCGGCGTCGACAATGCTGAGTGGATTCCGCTGACAACAGGAAGTGTAGCTGAATTCTACATTGAACCGATGTTGCCACATGTCGGTGATATCGACGTGATGTTTCACCGGAGCACTCAGCTGGCAATACCACGAGGACATCCACCACCGACACAGTTACCAGCTGAGTTTCACAACTATGTCAAGGTAGTTGAGATTATTGACAGTCACTTACCTGGCTATGTGTACTTAGAGCTACGTTACTTACTGACAGAATGCGTCGACGACGGTAAGTACAACGCCGTAGAGTATGACGAGGACATTTATTTAGGAAATAAATGGTACGTTAATGACAAGGTTAATTTGCATGGGCCTGCAATCTTGAACGTTTACTCAGGTCAACTTGCACGCGACGCTGTTCATTGCATACGTTGTCTGCTGTGGCCGATACAATCCGCGGATTGGCCAGCAAAATACAGAAACTATGGCTGGCCAGACTCAGCAACTGTTGATCGTGTCATCGGCAACGGATGTGATTTGGTTGGTGTGGCACATCGTCAGTGTAGACAACATGAGTGGATGGGCAAGTGTCAGTGGAGACTGTCATTCTCACGAGCAGAAATTGTACTGTTAAACAGCTGGATGCCAGTACAACAGATTGTCTATCATATGTTACGAGTTTTCGTGAAGACCAGGCAATTGTCAGACAGTGATAACTCCGGCACAGGCTCACTGAGCAACTATCACATTAAAACGTTGATGTTGTGGGCTTGTGAACAGAAATCAAGAAATTACTGGGCTGATGATTTAAATCTCGTGAGAATATGTGTCAAACTGTTGCACATTTTGGGTGATTGGCTGACTGATGCACGGTGTCAACATTATTTCATCAGCAACTGTAATTTAATTGACGACTCATTCAACGTGACAACTATCGGAGGTCAGTTGATGTCAGTAGATGCGACGTGGTTATCAAAGTGGTTTGTAGACAGTTACATACGAAAATGTTCTCAGCTCTGTCCACGCAGTATTTTTCGATTATTTAATGACGTCACTACTACTATGAAGCTACGCTATGCGGTTTCAGCGGTTGTTGCGTGGAGACTAAATAATTCGCATTCAGAGTTGTGGAACACCTTTAGATCTTTACTGAATTCAATCCCAAATATTGTTAACACAGAGTCGCTAACTGCACAGTCATGTGCGCGTTGGATAACTGAATTGACAAAGATGGACTCACGTCTCTCCGTTTACTTCACAGCAGTAGCATTTCTACACGTTGCCTACAAATCATCAAAACATGACCTCAACGATGAGCTGATGGATGTTGTAGCGACATTGTTTGGACAGGTTGGTCGAATTCGACGGTATTCATACACTACTACTAGTCTGTTGTCACTAGATAAAGCTGCCAAGTTGATGAAATTCGTAGCGAATACATCACTCAGTACCATTTCACTGATAGCGATTGAACTCTCCAAGGCGTATCTCTACAGAGCATTGAGATGCGAAGATTCTGACAGCGACTCCATCTACTGCCTGGCAAATGTCTACCTGTCAGTTTTGCACTACGCTACAGGACAGTATCAGACAGCGATAGATCATTGTACACTGGTGATGAGATCACAAGATCACTCACAATGTAGTTCTCATGTTGTACAAGGAGAACTTTTACCGAAGATTAACGACGACTTTGACAACATGTTAGGTTTAGCTATGTTCTATCAGTACGTGCAAGCAGCTGCTTCGAATCACCAATATCGAACGCCACATGTCACCGTCCTAACGACAGAATTATTTGCATATTATTTGCACATAAAATACTGTTTACTGCCCGTGTGTCACTACTCTGCGCAAAGCTCAGCAACGGACGAGTTTAAACGGTATGAAATCCATATTAATGACACTGTTGAGCTCTTTGTCGGTGACATGCTTCTGTTCGTGTCATTAAGACGATTGTTACAGCAGAAAATTTATCACAAATCAGTTTGGAAGCAACTTCATCAACCGAAGATTAATACAAGTGAACACAATGCATCATATCTGTATCTGGTGGAATTACTGCAGCAATCAGCATGTGAACATCTCACAGCATTTCGCCAGGTGGAGGCGAGAGACTTTGGTTCTGTAGTCACGATTGTCACAACAGATTTTGAGGCGCTGTACGCGTACAAACGTGGCGACTATCAGCAGTGCTTACAGTTGTGTACACAGAACGTACACACACTGTTATATGCTGTGGGCTTATTGGACGATAGTCTGATATTTCCTGTACTCATTCAGTTGATGGACGATGACATTGTTTCACTGTCTGCGCTGACGCTGATCGTCAATCCTAAGTGTAGAGTGGACAGTGGAGAGGCTGGCTATGTATCCATCAGTCAGCTGACTCTGTCGCTGTATCTGATGACTCAGTGTCAGCTGAAGCTACATCACTCAGCGACGTCACTGGCTCGGACACTCGACTACGTTGAAGTCGCTCGGAGAAGACACCCTCCTGACAGGGCACTGGACCACCTGACGCTAAAGTTGATTGAACGTAAAGTTGTATCACACGTAAAAACATTTCCGTTTTGACTTTTAACTATGTACAATTATCGGTAATGGTAATGGTAAACATAAATTTTTATAGCGCATTATAATGAAACACCTCTACTGCGCTCGGTGCGCTAGTAGTAGGAGAAAAATGAGTTTTAAGACGACTTCTAAAAGCAGTCCTAGAAAGAGAAATGTCACGCAGTTCATCAGGCAGGTCATTCCAAGCTGACGGTCCAGCAATGACGAAAGCGCGACGTCCGTACGTTGCAAGCCGGTGCCTTTCTAC
>Ga0209562_1000481_pt1 | contig 13592 bp, 8 predicted proteins | sample WorMetvacBELIZE2_FD_187399 | JGI IMG/M metagenome (GOLD analysis project Ga0209562, IMG submission 187399) | Marine gutless worms symbiont microbial communities from Max Planck institute for Marine Microbiology, Germany - Olavius vacuus BELIZE.2... | ecosystem: Host-associated > Annelida >...
TACAGTCAACAACACAGAACACAAAGTTACAATGAAAACATCGCTGATCTGAACCTATCAATTTTCCATCACTTTAATGTCAGATCTCCACGATCTGACCCTATCAATTATTGACTTACTTACTATCAGATCGCCGATCTGACGCTATAATTATCGAAAGGATAAATGCTTTGTGAAATATATTTTAAAATGTGTTTCGAGACAGCGTGTATTATGTGCTGTAGGCCGTTGGCTACTTACAATAGCTTAAGGGATCCACATCTCTCTGGATACTTTGCTAACAGTCGTCTGCGGCGACAGCTGTGCAAAGCTGGCTTGGTAAGTACAGTGGCAACATTCTTCTGTTTGAAGATAAATCTGTATTACAGTATTCGCGAGCTATCCTGTTAAAACATACCTAGTTATGTATTGGGTCGCCGGTTTGTTGTCTTTTCTGGCAGCCATCATATTGTGAATAAGCTTTTCTCTATGTGCATTCAACCTTACATTGATATGTGTTGTAATACTTGCACTTTGCAGTTACTGTAATAGGGTAGATAGCTTCTTTCATAATCTGGTTCCATTTGATTCTCTCTTGTGCAGAATAGAATAGCTCAGCTCTTACTGTCTTGTACATTAGCTTTGTACCTGAGTATGGTATCATCAATTTACCTTCAGCATGGCAAATGGCCATCTTTGTTATTCCCATCTATTGTACTAGTCTAAAACATTAACGATTTGATCTTTTAACTGTCGTACATTTAGCATATATGTCCCAACAGTTGCAGCTTCCTCTGTATTACTTCCTGGAATAGATATCATTCACATGTCTCTGGTTCTGTTAGGTGACGCGCGATGGAATGGTGGTCTCCGAGAGTACATATCGAATGAAATGGGCAAGACGTGAACACTGGAAGCATGCACAGGACACCATGGCACGGGCTGTGTTAAGTGAGACTATTGACATGGAGCGTATGAGGCAGGCAGAATTCCTCCGTCAGCTGGATGAGATTGCTAAAACGCAGAACGTTCAACGAATAAGGGTACAATATTATGTCCTTTTTTGCAGTCGGATAATTTTATGTTCAGGTTTTTGTTTAAGGGGCATATGTTTAATCCTTATTCCACATTAGGCAGGTCCCCAAAAAAGTCTAGAACAAAAGAGCCTGTGCAGAGTGGTTAGTATATATGTAGATGATCATGGGTTGCTATCTGCCAAAAAAATGATGCTTATACAAGTTTAGTAGTGGTTGAAGAAGGTGTGAGGACTAAGTGTCTGACCCCAGCAGTTTGAAATCTATCGTTGGGAAAACATTGGTGTGTACTCCGGTTTGTCATTGTAGGACAAAATCCCCAACTGTCTTGCCCTGAAACTGCTACTGCACATGTTGTGAAGAATTAGCGCTCAGACTTTACAGAGACAGACATACTCGGAGAGATTTGGTGTCTGCAGTGGAAGAAGGCAGCAGTAAAAGTTGAAAACTAATCTGCGTGTAAAAAACGCAATTAGTCTGCAGCAAGTAGCAGTTGGATGCATCGTCTGCTGTGTGTTTGGTGTAGGACCAGCGGGAACAGTTTAGACAACAGCAAAGTCTGCCTCTGTTGACTGCTCGGAATCAGTCACGTTCGCAGTCATCTAGGTTTGGCCGCGAGGAATCTCGTACAAAGTCGGGCAGAAGACGTGGTCATGCCAGAAGTGATAAAAGACAAACTCGTTCACCGAAAAGACGGCCACATTCAGTTGACTCTGATTTAGTAAGTGCTGACACACATTGGCAGTAGAGCATGTTTACAAGTGGATATGCCACTTGCTGATCCAGTTAGTTATTTCTGCTACCTACTTCCTATTCATGTCGTTACTTTGAAACAGCTGTCTAAAAGTGGAATGAATCTGCAGAGCATGGTGAGTTTTTAGTGGGAATGTTTTTGTCATAATTTAAACCGTTCGTATATTGGCAGTAATGGTAAAGCTGAAAAGGTCATTGGCCTGTTTCCTGTGGCTCTGCCCATTACGCCTGCATGTGGTAGTTATGAGTACCATACTACATGTATGTATGTATGCTGCGTACTAGTTTCCTAGAGGGAGATACATTTTGCCATATTTGAAGTGGCATAATTTGTGTAGTAATGGCCACTAGGGAACAGTTTAAATGCAGGCTTAAGGCCTGGCTATTTCAGTGTGTGTATGGCAAGCGGCATGTCTGAGAGATGTTAACTGAAGGCGTGCCATATAAATAGACTTACTTACATACGTACTTGCTTAGTACTTACTCACACATAGACCATTAAATGAAACCCATACACTCTAACTGCTCTTTATTCTTTGTGGTTTTCTGTGGCAGTATGCTACATGTAAGTGGTGTGTCACTGATGCAGAGACGGGAAGAAGATCTGGGTAGCGAGAGCTCTAGGAGTAGGGACAATTTATCCTCATCTGAGTCGTCTGACAGCAGTACAGATCGTGGTAGTCGTCGTCACAGTCCTAAACGTCAGCACTCCGCTACGGTATGGTCATGTGTATTGCAACTCAGAAATGTTTTGTTGTTTTTGTAGCTGTTGTATATACTATCTAATAAGCTAGATTATGTAAGTAACTTTATGCAGAACACAATAAAATTGGTACGTCTTGTTAAATGTAGGTTCTGCACTGCATAATTTTTCATTTTAATAAAGTGAATTTGTTTGCAAGAGTACCGGTGTTTGAAGGTGTGATGTCATAGCAACTGCTGTTATATTGTGTTTTGAAGGGAAATTGTCGCCAAGCATGGCAGAATGACACCAGGAGACCACATTCTCCATATGCAGTTGTTCCGCCAGAACTAAAGACCAGAACTCGGTCACCCGTAACAACACCGACATTGACGCCATCGCGAGGCCAGCCAAAGTCCGCTCCAGCAGCTCAGAGGAAACGCGTGCTGAGTGCCAGAGCATCAGTAGGTGTTTCAGTTTATCTTGTTGGCAATATTTAGATTTTTGCTGCTACACTGAAAAGTCACTGATCTCCACGAAACGTCTTTTTCTTAGACGCCATAACATGGAATCCAACTCAGGGGCACCCGCGTTCGAGATGAATGGAAAAGAAAGAACAATCCATCAGAAAAAGTGAACTTTTAGCTGGGTCTTGAAACTCTGCAGTGATATGATGTTCTATTGATGACGTTATTAGAATGCAAGCAGGTGGCGTGGTAGGACAATTGGATTTGTGATCGAGAGATTGACGCTTTGACTTCCATCCAGGGAAATCTGTGCATTAACCCTAGGCAGGTTATTCACACTTATGTCCATCTGTCACTAGGCAGTATAATTTGGTACTGGCTTAACAATAGCGATGCTGTATGGATAGGAAGGTAACTGTGGGCCTGGCAGAAAGTAATGGGAGCCTTCCACTGGGTTATGACTAACGTTGCTTGTGGGCTGACTTCCTAGAGACCACTGTAGAGGCCACTAGGCCAGAGACTGAGCCAGAGCCGATCCCTCTAAGCTCTGGCCTTTACACATGACATACAAGTATGGACTATGGAACGTACTTACTTTACATTTTTATGAGGAAAACGATGCAGAAACTTTATATTCTCGTACATACATCCGGTGTTTAGTGCTAACTTCATGGCATATGAGGTACTTGATAATAGTTTCCATTAATCCCCATTGTAAGATTTTGGTGTTGGCAGTACAGCCACTAAAGTTTGATTATTGTTGAACTGCCAGTTCCTTAAAGAAACATTGTTTGGAGATGTTCCGGGCAACTGTTAAGATTAAACTTTTTTTATAAAAATGGATCCAATTTGTCTTACAGTGCCTGTTCTCTGGACAGACACCGAGTTAAAATGATCTCTCTGCATAAGCTAAAACATACTAGGACGGGCTTCTCCAGACCTCGCTTGTTGGATTTCCTCCTTGTGAGGCTGCACAATGTGAGTAACAAAGTGAATATAGTGTATCATATGTGTAGATCATAGATCATGCCTAACACACCACACGTACTGAATAGCCATCAGCAGTGAAAGCACTATACCATGGTGATGTTGTAACAGCAGTCTTGTAGTTTCTACAAGAGTCGATGTATTGCCTGTATATGAGGGAGCTGCATGTTTCCCTGAGAACTAGTTTTCTATGTTCTTGAACACTGTGACTTCAGCAGGAGCAGACGTCTCTGTCAACACGACCTCTGGCTCCTGTCAAGACCAAGAGTATGGTGACAATGCATTACTTTGGACCGAACTTGAACATCAGCTCGGACCTGTTGGCTGAAGCTGACGAAGTGGTAATTGATCAACAACTTGCCGCCGGCGGCACCATCAGTGTCTTCCGTGATGTCGTCCAACGAGGCTGTTAGTACATCCTCTGTGTATTATGTTTTCATTTCATTTCTTGAACATTATGTGTAGTGTGGCCTACAGATGAAGTTAGATAGTGTAGACACATTGGTGCATTTCTTTTAATATATTTTATTTCCATTTTCATATACCGATTTGTAGCATCGGGTCTGGCAGGTCAGTTATTATGGCCATAATTTCTTTGTCGTGTGTATAGTGTGTTGCATGTAGAAATTTGAAATGCTGCATTATAGTTTTGTGGCCCAATACGTTCCCATGGACGTGGGATGAATCGAGTCAAGTGAAGTCATTATAGTTTTTGAGTCAGTAGCTTTTGTTGTTGTTGAGTACGTTAACTGAGTGGTTTCTGTGTTTTAACATCACCACATGACCACTATTGTCTTTGTCTGTATTCGTGGTTCTCTTTACACTGCAGCTAATTTTACGTTTGAGTCGCATCGTTACCACACGTCTCCGTTCAGTCTGACTCTGTACGTCAACGGGAAACAAGACTGTCGACTCAGTGTTTGCTGTGAGTATAAGCACAAGGCTGGAGTGCGGCTCGGTGGAAAGAGTGGACACTTTGGCATCGTCGGAGTCGAAGGTTCCTCTCCGTGCTATCGGTTGGTCAACACACACTTACTCTATCCATCCATTTTTTTCTTTCATTTCAGACCCACTAATCCATAGTTACAAACAAAAAATACAGTAAACTCTAAAACACTACTAAAGTGAAGAACTTTGAAAATTGAAGTTAAAATTCACAGCATAATTACAACAAATGCAGTGATAAAAACCATTCGGCATTTAATAAAAGGCATCTTGATTTTACTACATTTCTCACATTTGGTGTGCACGTGTAGTTTACCTTTGCATGTATTAGTAATAAACACTCTACCAATGCATAACATGTCCTCAGAAGGTTATGAGTAGACAGTTTACTGTACCACGTGAGAACTTTCAGTAAATTAATGACAAAGAAATAAAACTGATGAGCAAACACAATCTGGGAAAAAAAACGTGTCCCCCGCATCTGTGAAGGCAGACTAGTAAGCACCAATGGTTAACTGTTTTTTTGCAGTGATACGTTCTGCAATTTAATCCATATACTGAGTTTTTTAGAAAAATGACAGATATGTTTATTTGTGTAACAGATGATGCTAAATTGTCATCGTGTTAAATAGAAAACTCATGAGTCAAACTGATGTTCTTGTCGATTTGTGTTGCAGCTGCCGGTTGAGTGCCGAACAAGAGAAAGAGAAAAAGACGAAGGATAAACAAAAGCAGAAGAAGAAGGCTAATAAACGTACCAGAAAAGATGAGTCTGGCGATAAAACGGGTGAGAGAAACATGCATTTTGTCCCACAGCAGAGACTTTACAATTGTTTCCGAAACGTTATCACCTGGCCTATTTAACGTCATTTCGGAATATTGTGTCGGGATGGTGCGAAGTGACAAAAGACCGCATGTAAACTTGCTCTAATCTAGTGCCTTGTTACAGTATGGTTAGTCAGCAGGATGATAATGCTTACTGTATAATTCAACATCTCCAAAGATGAGTTTCGTTGAATTTATAAGCGCTGCTTGAAAAACTGTAAAACTTAATATCTTATGTATGTTTTCATTGAGCTCTGACACAGCATGATCATATACTGCCAGTTAGCGTTCACACACCTGTAACCGTATGTATATCGGTTACAATCACTGCTCCGTGTATTTACAAAAGTTTATGATCATATGCTATTGCCACACCTCCATTACCTTTTATTTGACTTATTTATGATATTTATACCAATGCGATGCTTTTGTTGACGACAGAAAACATTCCACACCAGTTTACAGTATAATCAACATATGTGACACGTTTCTCCCTCCGACTGTGTGTAAACTGCCCTGCTGCTTTGTTGCATTTGTGTTACTGTAATCAGTGCATTTTTAAAATAATAATGTTGATGAAGATGATGATGCTGCTGCTGCTGATGATGATGATGATGATGACCGTATGTTGCCAATGTGGATGCTTGCAGCTCTGCTGATTGCTGTTCACAGCAGTGACGAGAAAGAATCAGCTTCAAACGCTGAAGGTACTGCTTCATATTATTACCTGCAACTTGGTATCACTGATAGAATTTTTTTGTTTTTATTCTATGTATTTGATTTTATGTATTTGTATTTCAAATACTATGTATTTGATTTTCAAAATTCATTATTTAGCCGACATTTTCTGCATTTGATGTGAGTGTTTGGAATTCTTACAGATGATGAATACAAAGATGATTTTGAAGATGACAAGAGTGTAAGTTTGATATTTTACCTTTAAATTTTTCTTCTGTTATCATGAAAGAATAACTGTTCATTTTTTTTTTGTTTCTACTAGGTCTACCTTTAGTATCCAGCAAGTTGTCTGTTGATAAGTTTCTAGTATCACCTTGGTGTCTGTTATACTACTACCTGGCCTTTCAAATTTTCAGTTACTGAATAAATGCACCCCTTTCATTTTTGTTTCAGTACAAAATTTTATTGACACAGTTAAATATAGCATACACACTTGATGTGCTGCTTGTTACCTCTGTATATTAGATACAATGATGTTACAGCTGTATGTTTGTATTGTCATCCACCTAGCAAAACTACTCTTTGGATGAGTGTTTGTAATGTTACTGCATTACCAATAGTAAGAAAGAAGATTTGGAGTTTCTTGTCATGATGTACAGGGTTCTCACGCCTCCTGGAAGGTCCTGGATTTTTTCATAAAATTTCCCGGACATCAAAAGTCCTGGAAATTAAAGTTTAAGGTCCTGGAATTTACCTGTGGTTCAACTTAGCAAACATGCCTTTTATGTATAGAACACCATGTGTAAATAAATGTATGAAGTATTCCTGCTATGTGCTAACCGAACAGTTTCTTTGCAACTTGTGATGAACGTTTTGCAATGGATTGTACTGTCACACCATATACAGAGTAAGTAACTGCTGTTTGTCTGTAATTTAACATTGCTGGGCTACGACAGTCCTGGAAAATCGTTTCGGGGGTCCTGGAAAGTCCTGGAATGTTTTTGTAAGCAAGAAAGTGGGATCCCTGTTATATGCTTTACATTGGTAATAGGTAATTGATTGTTTCATTTATGACATTGTGCATGTATTGCATTATATTGTCATCCGTTGACGGTTAACGTTTAACGGTTACGTTATCTGTGTAACATTGTCATGTATTTGATAATGTTGTCTGTCACTAGATTTTAGTATGTTTTTATTTAATTACCTTTTCTACTGCATGTATTTGTTGTTTAGAATATGTTGTGTGTTTCTGTTGTTTTGCCGTATTTTTTCTGCTACATGTACCAATTGTGGTAAAATAAATTGTATATATTTGTTGTTTGTCACTTGCAGGAAGCGTCCGTTGCAGCGTCCCAGTGCTCAAATTCGACATCTAAAAGCAGGGAGAAGTCATCAAAGAAGGACAATGATGAAAACGCTTGTAAGCAGTCAGATTGATCTTGGTTCATTGGTACTAACAGGGACATGATAATGGTGGATACTGTCATGATTGGTGTTTGTGTGTGTAAAAGATTATAGCACTGTCAAGAAAAAGCAAATGTCACAGGATGTTTGCAGAAATTTTAATATCACATGCTGGTGCTGGAAGTACCAGATACTTAGGATAATTACTGGTGGGACAAACTACAGTATGGCCCACCCAACCAAATTTTTGGATGGTCCGCCTGGCCCACACTGCAGCACCCCATGGTTCCACATTACAAATCAGCAAGTTGACTCGAAGTCCTTCAACAGGTGCATGCATGACATTAACGCACCTCACGTTTGCAAATTGTGAAGTGTCCACAAAGCCGTGATGCAGTGTGGATTTCCTGTGATTTCCTATTTGATGTGCAGGTGCGGATGATGGGCAGGTTTCCAGCCCAACACCGACGGCCAGATCACAGTCACAGCAGTCAATGAAGACATCGGACTGTGAACAGACTGGCAAACAGGATGAGAGAGCTGCAGATGACAAGTCACGAAACAAAGCAGTCAAGACATCCAAGTCACACAAGAAATCCCAGAGTTCTAAAGATACTGACAAGACAGTTACAAAGTCTGACATGGAACCGGTGAAAGCATCCAAGTCAGATAAGGAGGATGGTGCCCACAAAGGCAGCAAGAAATCAAGAAAGTCAAAGTCTCATTCTAGTTCTAAGCCATCAGGCAAGGTTGCTGAAGATATGCAGGCTGAAAAAGGTAAAAGTTTGAAATCGGACAGCCAGCTGGAGAAAGCTTCCAAGGAACACGGTGAAGAAAAACGCAAGAAAAGTCGTAAAAGTTTATCCAAGTCTAAGGTTTCAGATAAGATGGTTGAAGATTCTGAGTCGGAAATGGATGAAGCTCCGAAATCAAGCAGTGAACCGGTGAAAACACGCAAGTCTGATAGAAAACGTGATAAAGACGTGGACAGGAAGAAATCCCGAAGTTCTTCAAGGTCTTCAACTCATTCCACTGTCTTAGATAGTTGTAATGGATCACATGCAGCAGCAGCAGTGGGAATGGTGGGTGGTGCAGAAGCTGGTGAAGGAGAGAGTGAAGGTGAAGATGAATGTAGACATAATCCAGAAATGGATGAACTGAACGAGAGTGACCCTCGAGGACCACAGACGACAGACTATGAACCAGTTGATGCAGGAGATGAAGAACCTGTGGAAGCAAAATCTGAAGCCAACGAAGGTGACAGTGAAGACGAGGACAGAAGTGGTAATGATGAGAAACATCGAGCTCATGCACCTCCACCTCCGCAGATGACAAACACGCCAGATGATGCAGATGAACCCAGAGATTCGGAAGATGGAGAAACTACGGGAACAAAACAAGATGAGAATGCAAGTCATGAACCAGTGGCATCGTCGTCAACTGGACCCGAAGCTACAGATGCAGAGAGTAAGGATGTCGATAGTGAAGTCCGTGTTGCACCTGACGAGGATGCAGTAAGTGTGATTCTTTATTGTAAATTAAACTTGTGAATTGCTGCATAGTTTTTATCAGGCAGTACATTGTATGTGCTGTCGCCTTCTGTCTGTTTGTCGCACTTGTGGACTGTATCAAAACAATCCACAATGGCAGTGTCCAGTATGAGCATTGACACACCAGAGACATGCTTAAGAGATTTTCATTGGAAATGTATTATTTTAAAAACTAGAATGGAGTTTACCCGAAACACAAATTGAGCTGGATGATGCTGATGGACTGTCTGTTGTCTGACGCTGATGCAGTAGCTTACCGTCTGTAGGCCAAGTCAGAAGAACCTGCAGGTACAGAAGTAGAAGATAAGGAGCCGTCACCACAGACGGAGACATCAGAGAGTGCTGTTGATGACAAGACTGGAGATGATGACAAAGTTGAAGTTCCCAGTGATGCAGCTGCAGAGCCTCCTCGTAGTGAACCCGTTCAACCTTCGAAACAAGAAACGAATAAAGACAAGAAGCCACAACCAAGAGGTATCAGTTTTGGATTTGCTGTTAGCATTAAAATTACAGTACTGGTTAAATGCTAGTTTTGACCGATAGCTGCAGCTTCCATTTAGTAGTACTTCGACATTGTTAGTTGAGTGGAATAAGAAAGCAGTGCATCCGGCTCATAAAACATACCGATATAGTAATATCAAAAGATATCCTCGGAGAGCTTTAAAGTACCCTCTGGTACGTCTGAAATATGGCTGTGTATGAGAAAGATATAGTATCTGTAATTTTACACAAATACATGGCGTCATAGTTTAGGCGTACTGTAGCAGATATTGATATTACTTTACTATTCTAGATAATTGGATTGCATTTACTTGGTAGAGAGGATTAACAGACGTGCAATGGTTGTTTGATTTCATGTCATCAGAGACTGGAAACGTCTGTTACAATGAAAACATATCTTGAGGCTAATTGGCTTCTAATTAGCTACTGTTTTTTTTTACATCTGTGGATGCTTTTATCAATCTCTGTCTGATTCTGTTTTGTACTGGTAGCATATATCCTAGTCATACGTGAATGTTGTATGTTACCTGGTTTATTCTTGCGGCAATTTCACGTTTTGTCCTTTATTTGCTGAATGTAGCAGTCTATGATGGAATAAATATTGTCCAGTTGTTTCAGAAATCAAATCAAATCTGTGATTCGTGTTTCATTGTTTCAGTGCCATTGTGACATTAAAAGCTCGATGGAATTCTGTTAAATATTTCCTGTTTGTGTATTTGATACAATGGTGTGTTTCTTACTTGCAGCACAGCTGAACTTGGATAGCGACTCGGATGACTCTGATAGTGGTTTGTATATTACTTTCTTTTTCAGCAGGCCTATCACTGAACTTGTGTAGTTCTATCCGTTTCGTTTTTATTTTATTTTATTTTATTTCTCCTCGTGCTATGTAATACGCTGGTCAATTCTATTTTGTAAGCGGAACTCTCTATGAACTATGAACTATGAGCTACTACATTTTTGACTTCGCTGGTGACTAGCAGACGGAGGCAGGCTGTTTTCAGGCTGTATGTACGTGCATCCGCCTGTGATCATGTACTAAAAGTTTGTTCACATGACATCTCACAAAGCGTTTGTGGGAATTTCACAGAATTTACAACATAGTTGCAGTCGGGGACAAAGATGAACTGATTAGAATTTGAGGCTAAGAAGTCAGTCAGGTTCAAATTAGCACTTTGGGAGGCATTTTCTCACCTATTTCCAGTGTGTGAGCAGTGGCGTCACTAGGCGGGCTGGCAGGGGGGACGGACCACCCAGATTGACACCATTCAGGGGGTGACACCCTAATGAGTCAAATTTTTTTGTGGCTGAATTTACAAAGAACACTGAATAAACGATGGAAGGCGGAGAGGGTGGGAGTGGGCGACGATGACTGAAAAAGGTGATCACTTTTTCAGGAAACAAATTAGGGTGACACTATCAGTTACTGCACCGGGTGACACCAACCTTAGTGATGTCACTGTGCGTGATTGTATTTTAAAACTGAGTACCAAATTACAAGGTCCACATGACATTGATGACATTTTCAAGGTTATAGGTTCAAAGTTCAAGGTCACAGAAAACATTTTCCAAAAGTATGCTTTTCAATTGGAGGCGTATCGATCAACAGTTTGCTATCTAACACCATCTAGTTCTCATTTGGATCCATTTAGTTTATGAATAATTTGAGTAATGTAATCTAGTTGAGTGTTGCAACAAAACTAGAAAGCGTTTGTGGGAATGTTTGTATTGAGTTGTATCTGTCAACTTTGCAATAAAGAATATGATTATGATGATGACTGTGGCCTTCTGTCTGTTTGTCACGCTCGTGGACTGTGTGAAACTGACTGTATATGCCATCAGACTTTTCCCATTCTAGTTCTTTATACCAAATATCAGGTGCACGTTTTATAAGTAAGCTTCCAGCAATAAGATTCATGCATGTACTTATCAGTGAATTTAATCACAAGACAGCTACCACAGTCATACAACAAATGGAACAACATATACAGGCAACATATACATGTTGTCTGTCATCATTAAGCAGGTTAAAAGTTCAAAGGTCAAGGTCACGGACAACATTCGGAAATATGCCTTTGTTTAGGCCTAGTTTATAAGTATATCAACGCAATGGTATTTTTTGTCACATATTGGTTGGTCAGTCATTTCTGTTTGTGTACTGTAGATTGCGACTGTTCCAATTGCGCATTGTCATGCTCTACAACATCATCATCGTCGTCGTCGTCGTTGCAGCGTCAGAAAGAGTGGATTACTGGTGAACATTTCTCATGTTGCTTTGTATATGTACATCTCTGCGTTGCTTTTTACTTTTGTGGCATTTGGGATCGTTCAATAATTATGTCGTGCTTGAGGGAGGGCCGGAAGGGGTTTACATCATGTGAAACTTTGTGATTGGGAGGGCATGGCACACACATGTACTAATTGGTAAAATTAATAAGTCCAAGTTGATGAGCTTAGTTGTGATATTGTTGGAAACTGAATGTGCTACCTCGAACTCCACTTGTTGTTCTCTTGTATTCTCTTCAGTTTCTGTTCCATTGTTTGCACTCGGTCACCAAGTCTGCATAGTTTTGTGACGTTGGGAATGTATTCGAGACAGACAGCATGTTAGAGGTCGAGGCCAAGGCCAGACTACTTGGAGGTCACGGCCAGGCCATCTCGGGGCTATTTCAAGGCCTGAATATTAATTATTGGTGAAAGTAAATGTTACAAATGATTACACACTGTTCCATGCTTTTGGTGTCGACCTAAAACAAAGACATGTACAACACACATGCCTACGCAGATGTTTGTATCAGTCATCTACCGTTGTCATCAAATAACTCTTAGTATCGGTATCGGTACTCGGTATCGGTATCGGAGCAGGCCAAAAGTATCGGTAAATTGTGGTATCGGTCTCACCCTAGTGGTTAAGCATGTGAGTAGAAGCAAATTCATACTTGCCTCCACCAAGGAGGCTGTGTTTTACCTGGCATTTGTCTGTCTCACTGTTTGTCTGTCTGTGAGCAACCTCCCATAAAAAACTGCAGTTTGGATCGTCATGATAATTTTATCACAGTTGTATCTGTGGACAGGGAAGAACTTATTACATTTTGGAAGTCGTCCGCCTCTGGATCTTGATCTAGGAATTTTTTGAAGTATTTTTCAACATTGCGAGAGAGCACATTATTCAACAGTTTGGCTCCTGTCTCTGGAAGAACTGATCGGATCTTCATGAAAATTTTTTTTTCATAGATGTGTCTTCTTTGAACAAGGAAATCCCCACTGAATTTTTGGGAGTTATGTGGATTCAGAGTCCAGAGGTTTACCTTGGTGGATGTCTGCACTCTGTGAGTGCTCTTGTTCTTTAAAGTAAAGAGTAGCAATGAATGTCAGTTCTGACAGCTCTCCTCGATGACAAGTCCTTGTGGACAGCATTCCCTGTTTGCAGTACTGCAATAATGCAGACGTGTCTTAGTTGATTGATTGATTGAGTAAGGCTTAACGTCCCACCAAACACTTTATAGGTCATATTGGGGACGGGTTTTTACGGATCAAATGACCTATCCAACAGTATCAAAGCAATGAAGGAACACACACAAAACTAAACTAAACCAAATACAACAAAACACCAAAATACATCTAAACTAAGGAATACAAATAACACAAATTAAACACAACAAACTCTGCACACTGGTGTACCAGTCGGTCACTGGAAACGCCCCGACATATATTAATGACATGCTGCAGCCAGTGTCCGACCTAGATAGGCCGACTCAACTACGGTCAGCTTCAAAGGGCGATC
>Ga0209562_1000482_pt1 | contig 13565 bp, 5 predicted proteins | sample WorMetvacBELIZE2_FD_187399 | JGI IMG/M metagenome (GOLD analysis project Ga0209562, IMG submission 187399) | Marine gutless worms symbiont microbial communities from Max Planck institute for Marine Microbiology, Germany - Olavius vacuus BELIZE.2... | ecosystem: Host-associated > Annelida >...
AAGCAAAATGTAAAGTATTTATTCCTGTTTAATTTGCTGCAAAAAGTATAAAAATAGGCCGAGAAATGTTGTAGTTATAGTCAAAAATAAAGTGCCACGTTTTTTTATGGTTCACAGTGTATGAATTAAGGCATTAACCGACATTAGTTGAGAATGCAGCAAGCCTCAATGAATGGAGCAAGTATGTCTCCTATTTCTGAAAAATATTCCAAAGGTGCTGATAACTATTCGAACTTATATTTATCTTTATCAATATCATACAGCTCATAGGTGGTGCTCTGGCGTGGCGGTAGCGCGTTGGTCTCAATCAACAAAGTTAACCTACATCGGGACCGATATTTAATACTGGGAAGGATGACTGTATTTGGGTTCATACTCAGTGCGGGACATTTATCTCGGTATGTAACCAGACACCTAGGCCAACTCGGCCTGGCCATCCCTTTGTTGGTAGGCACAATGAGTACCAGCCAAAGGGCAGTAATGCCCTGTGGCCGGGGAATAAAGGCAGGTATGGTTTGTGTGTGGGTGGCAGATAAAACTGTATGATCCCGTTGTTACACTCGGGCCATATCTGAGCACTTTCCAGGTGTAGTCTACTACATGACAAAGCACAGTACAAATTCACGTTACTTTACTTCCACATCTTTCTCCATCTTTTGGGAAACGACTTCTTATCACAGAAAATGCACAGTAACATTCTTAACATAGCAACTGTCCAATGAAACAGATGATCACTGTGATATATGTGTCGTTAGCTGAAGAAGTATGTCGATTCGAGCACCTTCTGAATGTCAAAAGCACCTAGAAACACAGCAACCAACACCGTTTTAAACTACTCAATAACTTAATATTGCAACCAATTACTTCAATAACTGGTGCACCCCGATCTCTTTCCATATCCATCAATCAGTCATCTGCAAGACCACAGATATGGGGCTAATGTGTCACATGGTATGCATGTACAACAGAATGTTATTATATTTGTGATGTCAGAAAATCAAAAACTGAGAAGCATATGTTGCAACTGTTAAAACTGTATAGATATACAAATAAAATTTCTTCTGTGAAACATAACACGCAGTCATTCACGTGCTCGACAAATCAGGCAGTTATGTAATAATGCCGCACCTTGCTTTGGTATGCGCTGCAGAAGGAAGTTGACGAATTCTTTTGCTTCTCTTTTCTCCTGCACTTCTTCCGAACTACATTCATCAGAGATACACTAATATCATGCACTGCCACATTACATACAGTAGTTCAAGTGGGTGACTTACAAAGGTGGACCACCCGTTTCTTCCAATCCCTTTCGTGTTCCTTTTCCTCCTAACAGTATGTCACAGACCCAAATAGAGGATCTGAAAGTGCTGTTACTTCCATTCAAAATGGATAAACTCACAGCAAAATCCAGCTGCCAGCAATTTTGCTGCATTTGTAGAAGGTGTGCTTTAAATCATGCAATCAAAAACTGAGAAATTAAAATATACTACTGAACAATGTTTCTAAAACACAGCAGTACATCATCCACTTTACTGCTGCTTCCTTGTGTACAATGTTTGCAAGTGACTCCAGCAATCCATAACAGAAACTAGAGATACCTAAGACACACATTGTCAAACCTACAGGAAAATGATATGCTAAATATAAATGAATAAAGACACCATTTTCTAGGACTTTCCACGTCTCTAAAAACACTTTTCGAGGGTTTTTCAGGACTATGCAATCTTTGCTCATAAACTTAATAAACCATAACATTCACCGCAAAAACTAAAAGCTTATCTCGTGCCATAATGTACTGCAAGTGGTATAGCCACCTATGGGCTCAATGTCAATAAGAGAAAGATGAGCCCGCTTACACTCTCATAAGGGAGTATGGTACTGTTTACCTTTACCTTTACTGTAATTTACTTTGAGCACCTGATCGATCGAAGCAAGTGCGTTTAGATTTGAAATATCAAACTAGTCGACTCTTAACTATTTACAGCACATTATATACTTGTACATGCTACATACTCATTTCACTGAAGGAGAAAACATATCAATAACTACCTGTAAATACTGAAATTCCAGGACCTTTAATGGGCTTTCCAGGACTGTGGCACATTTAGACAATTTTCAAAGCCTGGAAATAACAAGTTTTAAATTCCCAACTTTCCTGGACTTTTTGCCACCCGTATGAACCATAATGGTAATAATAGCAGCATCAACAGCAGATGTTCTAATACTGCATAGAGTACTACCTGATGTCAGCAGGTGTGAAGCCGTAGCGGTAGAGTAATGACTGAGACAAGTTGGCCAACACAGGCTGTGAGTGCAGCGACACGAACTGCTCACGACATATCTGCACATGCCACAGTCACCAAACACAACATTAATGACCACGGCGAGTGAGCCATAAACTATACCTTTCCATAGGTTATCACAATGAAAAGTCATATGTCAAGGGTCATACCACATTAGCTGTAGCAATATAACAGGTCACCAATGCACTTTAACCCTCTCGAAAATTCACAAGACTTTGTTCATCTGAAACCCAATACCTTGTTTTGTTACACAAATATTTGACTAAACTGAAACCATTTTGTGTGTTAAAAATTCTCCCTGAGGTTACACAGAATTCCCCGAGTTTTCCATGTTCACAGAAATGACTGAGTAATCCAGGTTTGTGGTCACCCTGACTGACAGAAAATACACAGACAAAAAACGAACCCTATTACAAACTGACCATTGTTAATAACAAAGACACACACGACTAGATGGTCTTTGATAGCGAAGCATCGACCAGTATGCCTTCATCAGAAAGGTTGTCTGTGAACTTGATGTTTCAACACATGACCTCAACATTCCCAAAGTGGTTTTTTACCACATCTGGTCTCATTGTTACCTTGATCTTTGATCTTTTGACCTCAAAATCTCCGACAAAGGATTGTCCTCAACTGCACCTAAGTTGAAAATACGGTGAAATTTCCACAAGCAGTTTGCGTAAGATATCGTATTCACAAACTTTAGGTATATGATCATGGACACGGTACACAAGGACAGCCCAAAAACAGAATGCCTAATCGCCGGCAAAAGTGTAAAAACCCTAAACTAAAAGGCCGTAGTCCAATTACAACAAATGCTCACGTAAGTGAGTAAGTAAGAGTTTGCCCAAAGCTTTACAGCCTAAACTGTCACGTAGTCACTATGCTATAGTCTTTCTTATGCTCTATACTGGGTATGCTTATGACTGTGCATAACACTGGTACACAATACAGGACAGGACAGCTCCGATAATCCCTCTCATCCTCCACACAACCATCACAGCTCAGATGCTGTCTATTGAAAGGGAAGAGTCACTAATGACACAGAAGTCAAAATACATTGTACTACATGCTCCTCGTCTGCAATCTATCACAACCCCTATTGTGCTACAGACACAAACTAGTGTATGAGTGTTCAAATTTTTGATATTATATAGAAATCATACACTAACACGGGAAAAATGAATGCAAACAGAGCAGCACATTCACTGCTCTGACAAAAACAGCAAAACAACAGGAAACATCACCTTGTTCATAACGGGCACATCAGATGCATGAGTCCAGAAGCAATCGTGTATGGACGCAAATGTAATGCCAGCCCTACAAACCAGCATGGTCCACAGTTCATCACAGGTCATTACGTATGTCATTACAACCACACTCCACACAAAACTGAAACAATGCAGTAATACAAACTAAGCTCTACATCTGCTGCCGTAATAACTTGTACGTCACAAAGAAAAAGGTAAAAATTTCTGAGAGAGCCAATCACAACACTATATAAACTACCTGAAGCAATAGATGGCTGTTAGCATCATATGCACAGCATCCAGTGAATGGATGAAATTTGGTGGAAAAGCACCTTTCTGCTTCACAGTGTTTGATTTCCTAACATCACAGATATCATAGCATTTTGTCATACAGACATACTATGTGACACATTAGCCCCATCTGTGGTCTTGCAATATAAGCTGATGTCTCGCTGATCGATATGGAAAGAGATTGGGGCTGCACTACCTCTGTATAGTTCAGTGAAGATTTCAGTTTGACATTTTGTTTTATTCACATGTCACAACGATATTCGATATGAACACACATGAAACTGCACTGCAAAAGGATTGATTGATTGAGTAAGGCTTAACGTCCCACCAACACAATATAGGTCATATGGGGACGGGTTTTTACGGGTCAAATGACCCAAACAACAGTGTCAAAGTACTGAAGGAACACTAAACCAAATAAAACAAAACACCACAATGCATCTTAACTAAGGAATACAGATAACACAAGTAAAACACAAAAAAAATACAAACTAACCCAGGTTCGGTCGCCTCCTACGACCTCCGGCCTGGAAACGGAGTGGGACTATTCTGGTAGAAAGGGAAGGGATGGACAAAAGAAGAAAACAGGTAAAGCCAATGAAAGAAAGGGAAAAGTGAAAAGGGGTAAAGATGAGGAAGTAAAAGGACAAGGGGGAAGAGGGGTGCCCCGGCCCCACACGCGGCACACTGCACGAGGACAGGCTGGTGGATAGTGACAAGCAAGTTGAAATGGTATCAGTGGTGCACATACAGTCACTTGTGTGGAATAATCAGTGTAACACAACGGAGTGACTGCAATATGATTCGCTTGCAGCGAGACAAGACAACGTTATCAACATTAATCACACTCCAACTCACTCATATACACTGTACTACACATATACAATGTCACAAAGAAGGCAGTACAGTACAGTACAAACAGCAAGCATGGGTCCATTAAGTAGATTCAAGCAGAACATCAGCAGCTTAGACACTAATACAATGCTTCTAGTACCGGCACTTTGAAACACAGGTTAACAACTAAACTCATAGAACACAGTCACAACAGCATTGTGAACAGTGACTTACTCATATGTCACCGCATCACCCTTCTTCCTGTCGGTGAGTTTGTTCGTCCGGAAGTACGGCTGGAGTACAGGCCAGCCGAGTGGAGTCACCCACTCAACAGGCTGGTGTCGAACTCGAGCGATGACATCGGCACAAGTTACCAACCAGTCCTGGTGACGTGCAAAACACACCACTAATACCATTTCAACTTGCTTGTCACTATCCACCAGCCTGTCCTCGTGGCACAGTGGCACTATTAGTAGTAGTAGTAGTAGTAGTAGTAGAACGTATAGTAGTAGTAGAACGTACAGATTAACGTGGCGTAAGCTACAGAAGCTTCTAGGACACGGTAGACAAATTACAAGGAGAAAAATTAAACTGATGGGAAGAATTTGGTGAATAAAAATGTTTTAAGTTGTTTCTTGAAAGATGGCAAAGAGGTTAATGCTGTGATGCTAGTAGGAAGACTGTTCCATGCACGTGCGACAGTCACACGAAATGATCGGTCGCCGATGATGCCGAGCCGGGTTCGCCACAGTGCCTGCTGAGCAGATGGCTCTCGTCGGCCTGGGTTCAACTCCAGGTCTGTAAGGGGGTTTTCAGCTCAATTAGTCTAGCAGGCATGTTATGAGATTAAATTCTCGGACAGGTGCAGACGGTTCACCTGCGTCCTCTATAAACTGTGACAGGCCATTACAGTCAGGAATGAGGGCGCTTGAGTTGTAATGAGTGTTGGCTGTTGTGACCAGGTTGGTACGGCGGAGCAGAACTCGTGTGCCTGTTTGATGTAGTGTGTATAAGCCTAATAGCCAGTAAAACTGACAGAAGTGCTGGACAGTGTAAAAACAAACAGTACTGGCCTCAGCGGTGACTGTCGGCTATCATACCACTCTTTGGGACCCACAGTCACCCCGAAGGAAAAGAGGAAAGAGGTCACTATCAACCAACGACATTACATTATACTTCACATTAACTCTGAAGATTGCAATTCTGCACTATCTGAGATACATTACTTGTCACCATCGGGCCATAACAAGCTAGCAGATCCAACAAAACAGCTCACTGCTAAATGCACATGCCACAGGAAATTATTGGCAATCAATAATGAAAATGAGGCATGCAAGAATTATCACCAGCACAAGAAAGAAAGTGCATTTTGAATGATGACTGGTGAAAACAACATTTTGTATTACACCGATGACATCAATTAACAACTGCTAGCACCTGAGTACTGCTACATCCATTCACTTACCAACTGAAAGAACATCATATCTACAAACAGCATGCAAATCCACCATTAAAACATGAAGCAAATGGCAAACCGCAGACCTGAATGGCTTTGTTGGTGGTGAACATTATGTACAAGCACTCGAATGTCTTCTCGGCCAAGTACGACCGTGCGTCAAACACGAGTTCTGGTGGAAAGTTGTCAGTATTATGCCGCAGTTGATTGTCAATCTGAGCGCGGGCACCGTATCTCGTCACACCATAGACTGACGTCATTATTGTCTGCTTGATCACCTAGAAAACAACAACCACATACAAAGCATGTAATACAGCCTCGGAGTAAAATTCAATATGTTATTCAAAACAGCATACAGTATTTACTACTCTGTTGAAAATGTGCTGCAAAATACAAAACTGATCTAGTCTCGTTCTTAAAACGAGACAGTCTGTTAGACATCACACCAAATATGGTCACAGAGTACAAAGGTAAAATGTCGTTAACTCTCTACCAAAAGGTGGAAGACAAAAATGCTAATGCCATCCACCAGCGAAAAGTACACATAATCATGCTTACATCTGTACATAGTTAAGCCTTTCATTAGCTACTCTTTGGGCCAAAGATATTAAACTGTGGTGCCACACATGACCTTTGGTGCCAATATGGCTGCCAAAGCTAGCAAGTGTATCATGATGATGGCGACAACGATGACGATGATGAAAAGCACCTTTGAGCTATGAACTATCCCAGAATAATGACCACGTCACCGTGGTACTGCAAAAACTTCAAGGAGAACTCTCACATTTGCAGTTATAAGAATTCGGACGTAAAACCACAGAGTATATTCAACGTCACAGATCACAAACCTTTCTCTCCACAAAGCCTTCCAGAGATTGAGCAATTTTTACACCATTTGCCGCATCTTCCCGGCGCTTCTTTTCCACCTGAAACAAAAATTATCTAATGACAAGTTACGTCAAACCAGATAAAATTCTAAACTGCAATCATGAAAAAACTTATTACGACAACTGTACTATGGAGAGCATCAAATGTTCACTAAGTGCACACCTATAACAAAGCTGTCGTATTGTCTAAGTTTAATCTGCAAATCCCTTTACACGCACATCAAAACAATTTCAGGCAAGAAAACATGATAAAAATTCAAACCAATGCCAGGACGTCAGAATAGACATCCTTGGGTGCATTGACTGGAGTCAGGTTGACAGATTCAGCGCCAACAACATCGCGGCCAAGAGCAGCATAGTGCTGCAGGACATTGCATGAACCGTCCTGTGTTTCAGCGTTACAAACACCCACAGTACAATTACACAGCTTCTGAATCAGGATTCCAATACAAATGACAATGCTACATTTGGTCGATCAGTCTGTATGACAGTATTAATGAATAAAAATGCCTTTAATGTTGGACACTGATTTACAGATTATCACTAAACAAAGCCATACAGGACAACATTATGCAGCATATTACAACGAAAGCAGCTCAAGATGCAAGTTTAAGAACATGTACACTGCATGAAAATATTCCAACACCACAGAGAATAACTGTCATGCTTCAGACTGGCTACCTGATGGACTGGGATGTGGGTGATAAACTCTTCTGGGTTTGGTGACCGGATGGCATTGGCTATCTCCATACAACATGCCAATGTCTGCCACGGCTCGTCAGAAGTCTGCCACCATCCACGCCCCTAAAACACACAGCACTCAGATTGGAGTCTGCTAGGTTTCAACCAACAAGTGAATCATAGAAAGTACACATTATAATAAGCTAAACCTAGCTCCATTAGTTGGTTAATGTCCCAATCGACAATTGTGGGTCATGTTGGAGATGGTGCTTTACTAGATAAACAATTCCACTGGTAATGATAACCAACAGGCAAACCACAACACAATCAACAACAAAAAACAGCAAAATGGTGTAAAAATAATCACATACATACATATTTTTTGCACCAAAATTAAAAACTAATTAACAGATATTTTTTTGAAAACTGAACTACTGCATATCAACAAAATCTCACGTTGCTACTATATGATGCACACTGCACAGTCTCAAGTTTACATGTATACAAAAGCTGATGACTTATTTACTGTTGTGACAATGCAATACTGTTTACATTGAAAGGCTTGTCAGCTGAATCAAGTATTTCATCCAGAATTTGATTGGCAAACTCCAGACGTTCACGATTTGGATGTCTAAAGCAGCAATCAAAAGTTTTTCAGTAGATAAAAACCAACATTACATGTGTCAAACAGCAAAATCAATGACGACTCCTCAGCAGTCAACATAATGCAACTGTATCGATGTATTCTAGTCACATTGCCTTTATACATAACAAAGTTAAATATTTATATAAACTAATTAATTAGCTCAGTTATTAGTCTGTAACCAAATACCAATTCTAATTAACTGGATAAGTTTGATAACATGTTCTAACCATAATTATGATTGTGGGTCAACTGATAATTAATTTCTAATTGAACTAGCTCATAATAAATGTAACTGATGCTAGAGAAGTTGATAAGAACCTTTCACTGTGTATCATGTGCCAGTCTACACGGTAAACAGACTTGAGAACAGTACATTACACTTAAATCTCTGGTGCTGGTTTTGTTGGCAAACTGCAAAAACTTCCTGTAACTTATTACATATCTAATTCTAAGTAATTAGCATTTCCAGTATACCAATTTTTACTCTTAATTAATAATTACTTAGATACAAAAGAAACAAATTCCAACTGAACTGTCACCATTTTTAATACTAATTATTACTTACAAAACGAACAATTAGCCACTGTTGATATGCACTTACAATAAAGGTTACAACCACAGTTCAGAATATCAGCTCACAAAGTTATTACAACATGGAAACCTCTTTTTCAATCCGGTCAAGTTGACGAGGTGAATCTTGAGCCAGTCAAGTCCATGAGGACCAAGTGCTTTTCCCTTCGCAAACACGAGCAAACTTCGAGCCACATCGTTCCCTGTACATGCACAGTTTTAATGTTTCATGGACAATCCAGCATTAAGCCGCTATATGCAATAAACCATTCTTATTTTCTTATATACACAGCAATGGATTCAGCCTGCAATGATGTGTTGATGCAAAGACGACAATACAGAGAGCAACGCTGATGTAGTGGTCACTGAAGTTTGATCTGTACAGAACATCTTCAGCACTTGCCAAAATGTGATCAGTGAGGGAGCAGCCCAAATAGGAATAGGCAGTGTTTCATGCCCATTAAGCAGCAATTATGACTGAGAAGTTTACTGTAAAACACTATTTTTTCGCCGCATCTTAATTTTGCGATGTTCTTATGCAGAAAATTCGCTGCATTTTAATCTGGCAGATTTTCCAGTTAATGGTATTAACAATTTCTTTCCTGTTTCTTTTGGTGTCTCTGCTAAATTTTATTATCACAATTCATATCATATTATTGTTTACATTACATATTACCAATATATATTGCATTACATATACGGAAGTGTTGATATTCTATGCAGATGAACTTATGGTGATGGGCAATTAAAAAAATTTGCGTGCATTTAATTTCGCGATTATACTCAAATTCTGAAAATTTAATGCTCACGAAATATACTTGTTTTTCAGTACTCGGCATTGCACTGGCAATGCTTCACAGACGTGGCAATACACTCACCTACACCTTCAGTCGGCTCTGAGAGGGAAATAAATGCCCTATCTACGTTTCTGTTAAAGTATGACAATTCAATCTGTATTTTTAAAATTCATTTACTGCATCGTGCACAAATAATGTCGATCATACAGAAAGCAGCTCGGAAAATTCACAAAGTTCATACCAAAGTGATTGAACAGTGTCGACGTTGGATATATTCGTCCACGAAAATCCATGTTGTGAGGGAACCAAATTACCTTGTCTCGATACTACATTCACAAAAATAACACATCAAATGCGAGTGACTGCATTGTTAATGACATTTCCAATTACAGCTTTAAGGGTGCATATGTGGCAGACAGCACTACGACGTAACAAAACTTAAATTACACAAACAAAAGCCACACTCAAATGCACAAATGTAGTTTTCTTCTACAGTATTAATAATGTATTTATCAAAACCACGTTATTCTGAACATCCCTTAACAAAAAAAAGCGATAAAAGAACTTTATCCAGGCAGCATCACCTCTGAAAACCAATGAATGAAGACAGATTGCTAAAAGAAGACTGCGTAAGCAAACCAAAAAAATACTGAATATAGGATAATGAACAAGTGTTTGACGACAAACAGTCGACTGGTATGCCATTGCTGGTAAAGGCGCCTTTTTGAACAAGTCATTTCTGACCTATTTGGTCCCACTGTGACCTTGACCTTTGACCTCAAAATCAAATCAGTTCAGCTTCGTTCCCAATAACATCAAAGTTGTAAATGTGGTAAAATACCCACAAGCAGTTTGTTAGATATTGTGTTAACAAACTTTTAGTACATGATCACACACTGACAGACACACGGACAGCCCAACAGCAGAATGCCTTCAGCAGCTAATCACAATACAAAACATTAATTTTCCATTAACTGTTCTGACTGCAACGACATCAACAGCAACATCCATAAACACACAAAATTCTGACCAAAACTTTGCTGTCTATGGCATAAGTTGTAGAAAAGGATAAAAAACACACTGGTCAAAATACAAAATGCAGTAAGTCTAGCTGCTGCAATGCAGACCTTGTTGGCTATCGACAGTCGATAGAGTTCAGTGCACCACAGACTGTATGCCTCTTTCTGCTCCTTCAAAATCCTCTCGTTCTGCCTGAGAACTCTACGTTTCTCTTGGTCCGACATTGTCCTACAGCCACAAAACACTGTCACTTGTGAGCTGTACACTGAACAGTGAGTAAGTAAAAAAAGTAAACATAGATTTGTAGAGTGTCCTAAATAACGAACATTACTATAAGGACCACTGTAATGATGCCAGTCAAACAGTTGAAAAATCAGGTGAGGGTATAAAAGTCGATGAGTTTTTAATTTATGGCGGAAATCTGATGATGATGAGAAGACGGCCTCTGAAAGACCCTTCCATACTTGATCTGTGGCAACCGGACAGTGGGTGCCATAATTTGACTGCGCTGGTTAAGTTAACATGACACCACCAAATAAATCTAGCACTGAAACAGACATTACTGACACAATTAAACACAAGAAAACTTGTAACAAAACAGAATGCAGACTTCAAAAATGACTTAAACACACTATCCACTATTTATACTGCATTGTTTACACAATAAAATGCGCCATGAGCTAAATAAATGTAACAACGGCAAAAATGCAGAGCTGACTGTGAAATTTCTATGTGCTATTGCTATAGGCAACACAGTGGTAAAGGCAATGACTGACACTGTTCAATATGGACACTGCAAACGGGTTCCTGGACCTGCATCAGCACATCTGTTTGGTCATACCTGTACCACTGTAATATCTGCAATTGACAATAATATCAGGTTTAACAAATAACAAAAAATTTAATACACCCACTTCATAATTATGCAACAGTGCAGTGGAAGCTGTAACATAATTACAGCAGTCGACAGCGATGAAAACTGTGCAACGTACAGTGATATGCGTGTTAACTCTGCCGTCCGATTGGCACTGACGGCGACATCCAGCTTGGAATCTCCACCGTTGTTGAACACTTCTATCAACAGGTCCAGAATCTTGTACATACACACAACAGTTCATGTATATTAGAATCACATCTCTGTTATTTGCTGCTGCAATTGGTTACCAACAGCTGCAAAACGTTTAGTAAGATGGCCCTGGAACTACTAATTTAAAAACATTAAATTAATAGGATAAAAAGACGTGTAAAGGAATGATGTCATGTTTTTTATGGTTCACTGTGTACATATTTGGTTAAATATGCTACTGGTGCAGGTGCTTAAAAAATGACATGCACTCACATTTTGCATAACAGATACACGGAAAATTGTCTAAATTCACACTGGACTGACAACCACCAGAGATAAAACTATTGGTTTGCACTATTCTTACACAGTAATCATCGACTTTTGATCTCATGTTATCTCAAGTGTCATACACATTCTTGGAAGATCACAACTTTATCTGCCCGGCCATGTTTCATTCACTGAAAAAAAACAAATCCACTAACAAAGTGAAAGAAGAACAGCACAGAATGATTTGACACTAAAGCTGCTACAACACATTTTGCCAGCAGGGAACATCATATAACAAAATGTAAACTTCTTGACTCAATTCAGGCCACATAACATGCTCCGCAACTCACTGGTTTATTGACGGTCCATGCACAGTTGCTGACAACGTTCACTCCGTCAAACATCGGAACGAGCGACTGTGGCGGCAACTTATGTATTATGTCCCACTGTTGAGACATCTTTGCTTGATGACGGATAAAATCAGCTGCATATGACATGCAAACAAGTGTAAATCAGTTCAGAATACTAAGAAAAATATGTGCAATTACAAGACGTCATATCTTTTAGAAATCCACACAACAGACTGATCAGCAACAATACAATGAACTTGTACAATACAATATGACTTATACATTATCATAGATTCTGTAACCAAATTCAGAGATGCTGGATCACGAGACGAGTCAATGCACCATCATTGAAAACTAGCTATAATTTCAGATAATAGCAAGCTTCTTGACCCAATTCAGGCCAAACATCAGCAGCAAAGCACAAACAGCTAGGTTAATGCTGAGAAATGACATAATAAAATTACTGACATCATGACATAAAACTTACCCCACCGATGGGGGACCGCCTTGGCGTGGCGGTGGGGCTTATGGGCTCCGAGGATCCTGCAGATTCCGCTTTTTAGGAATCTAAAGGGGAGGAGACTACTAAGAGTCCCCCAGTTTGGCCCTCAGAACCCGGCTATGGGGGTACTAAAATCTCCGGGGACCCCGTTCAGAGCGTGTGTTCGCAGGGCGTTCTGGCGGTACCACTACTTGCGAGCATTCTCAGGAGCTGACACCAGGGCTCCTGGAATTAAAAGCGACTGGTGTATTTACGGCATCCGTGCCGTTTACGGCTGTTTAGCCGTTTGAGAGCCACACCAATGGTGGTGGGCCCTCTAGCTACGGTTCCTCCCGGGGACCGTTTCCTAAGTCCCATCCCCGATGGGCGAGGAAGTTACGAGCGAGGCTGGAGAAGTACGCTCGTTTGTCGGCTGGAACTTTTTTTTCAGCTTAAATGTATTATCAGTTTGAGTACCTGGACACAATAGTGTCCCGGGTAATGTCACTATGTTTGTTTTAACCACATGGTATGTTACTCCATATAATGGGGGTTAGATATACTAGTTTATTTTCGTACCTGGACACAGCGTTGTCCTTGGTAATTACACTTTCTTTATTTTGCCACAATGGTGGCTGGTTACTCCATACTAGGATTTTATCCTGTGGA
>Ga0209562_1000483_pt1 | contig 13561 bp, 5 predicted proteins | sample WorMetvacBELIZE2_FD_187399 | JGI IMG/M metagenome (GOLD analysis project Ga0209562, IMG submission 187399) | Marine gutless worms symbiont microbial communities from Max Planck institute for Marine Microbiology, Germany - Olavius vacuus BELIZE.2... | ecosystem: Host-associated > Annelida >...
GATTAACAAGCCTAATTAAAACAGTGTTTGTGTTGTTGATACATTGGATATCACGTCAAAAACAGTTGTCATTATTATATGCAATTTGTTTTTAATCGGTGCATAATACAGAAACCGCATCTTTGCTGTTTTATTTGATTTTGATTCTCTTTTAATTTATTTTATTGTACATCATATTACAGCCGTTGACCTTTGATAGTTAATCGGAGTTGCTGTTGTAGTAAACACTAGATGAATTGTACATTATTAATGATGTAGAATTTGGTAGTCATTATTTAGAGTGTTTTGCATGTGTGTGTTCAGGGTTTGTAAATCATTTAAGCTGCTTGTTCTCTGAAGTCAGTCAAATGTGTATCAATGTCGACAATGCTGATGTGAAGTCCGTAATGCTGGTGCTCGCGTTGTTGCTGGACACAACGCATGCTGCTCTTAAATCAGTCTCGGAAGTTGTTCGCCGGGCACTTGATGTAATTGTATACACATTTGTTTGCCACTGAGGCAGAATAAAGTGAATAAGGGTTAATAACACCGGGGTAGACGACCAATTAGTTTCAGCAGCTTCTGTTACTGTTGTATACTTTAATAAAATGAAGTTTTAATTTCGTATGCGTTGAGTGAAATGAATCTCATTGCGGAGATGCTAATTATTTACACATAGCTGTAGTGCAAACTGCAATATGGTGGATTGGTGGTGCTGCGTGTTTTTTGGTTGCTCTTAGAGCACCATTTGTTTGCCGTATACTTACACATTTTCTGTTGTTTTAGTTATGTGTTAATAGTTTTCACGGAACATAGTTACATTTGTATTACAGTTCGTACATATGCAATGTTTGAAAGCTGAATGAACTCTGTTTTCTAATTTTTTAAAATACTCATTGATTTAAAAAAGTTACTTTGCTGTTTCAATCTCATTAAGTAGACCAGACCTGGCAGTGCACATGTTAATTACTATGTATTCTATGTTGTATATATGTATATAATCAGATTCCAGTTTTTGAACACGTTTATTTTTTTATTGTGTCATTATCATATGATACTGTCTGTTATGAATGTATCTGATGTGAGACTGTTGTGTGGAGACAGGCAAGAAAAGTCGGGCAGGCTGAGAGCGTTAGTAAAGAGACAGAAGAAGCCGAAGAACTTCTGTTGTTGAACAAACCTCTTGCACAGTTCATCAGTCCTCTTACTCATCTTGTAACTGTTTCCATATCTAGTAGAATTGTAGATTTATGAGTTACATAATAGCATATACAGCAGAAAATAGCTTTTCATGCAGTTGCTGCTCGTTAACAGTTTTACTATTGCCAGATGCCGCGATCCTAAATAGAAGGCTTGCAGTCCCGAGTTGAAATCTAATGCTAACCCAAACTCGGCCCTATCTCTATCATGCAACTGTACTCCTTACTCCAATCCAGATGCTAACCGTATTGAAATAGGTGAAAATAAGTGTTTCAACTTGACACTACAGAATGCAAACAAGTACATTCTGGCTGTTTGATTGGCTGCCCAGTGACAAGCGTAAGCGTAGACTGTCGATGGTATTGCTAGGACTGTATATGCTGTTTTATTTATGCACAAGATGACTAACACATGCGATTCTGCAGTACTGCTTGGTTTAAGCTGTGATCATTTTCAGTTACACCATCCTTGCTTCTGCTAAAGAAATTGTAGTTTAATTTGCATATAGTGTCAGTTCCAAAAAGTGACGAACCATAATAATAATAATAATAATAGCCTTTTAATTCAGCATGACAATCGCACACTGTTACATGCACTGCCACCATCTGACAACAGTCTGCCACGCAGGGCAGCAATGACATACACAGTCTACACACACGTTGTCACGCAGGACAGCGGCAACAACTAGGTTTAGCCCATAGAATGTAGGCTGCCAGAACGACGGCGCCAAGTGCTGCTAACAGTGCGATCCGATCAGTTGGGCCTTACCTCGCAAACACTCACCAGATGGCGCCACCACTGAAGCGAGGTAGAAGTCATCTAAAGTGCTTTGCTACTCATTTATCGACCCCGAAAGGATGAAAGGCTGAGTTGGCCTAGTTGGCTGGCCTATAGCGGACGGTTTACCCACATGGTAGTCACCCGTCGGCTACAGGCCGAGGATAGAACAGGGTCAGTTCGCCGGCCAAAGACCGGCGTTCTGCCAACTGTGCTAACCAACCAACCAAGAACCAACCAAGAACCAGTCTATTTTCTTGGCAGTTTTTGCTCCAATGTTAACAAATTGTATTGATGAACAACAGTATGTGCAGATTTACATGTCATTGCTGAAGTATAACTTTAATTTTCAGATGAGAAGGTTGATCAAAAAGCAACAAATGTTCTGTTACACTGAATGTTATTTGGTGTTTTGTGACTGTCAAGCTGGTTCATGAAGATACGGACATCTCGGACATGTCGTTAAAGTGCTTGTCACTAGTCGTACAACTCTACGGAGCAGAAACATGCGGCAGTCTCACAGTGGCACATCTTGTGAGATTTCAGTTATTTACAGTTACCTGAACTTTTGTTACTTCCCTGCTTGACCCTCGCATCCTATATGATAATTGTTAGTTAATTGCAATTGATGGATAGTTATGCACATTTGTTGGATGTCACATTTGTTCAATTAAGGCTACGGCATGCTTTTGTCTTGTTTTAGCTGGTGTATAAATTTTTGTACTTACTTAATTACTACTGGCACATGTTTTGTACTGGCATCAGAGGGCTGACAAAAGAGGAACATCGTTCCTTCCCTGTGGAATTGATTACTGGATGATGTCCAATGAGTGATTCCCGTGGTTGGCATCTCGCCACACAACCACCTGGGATCCATGGACCAAGGTTCAGTTGGAAAATGCCATCGACATGATTGCATTTACAGTACTCCTTTGTACAACAGTTCTCTATTGCTTGTGCATACCTGCCATCAGTGGGAATCAAGCCAAAATTGTTGCAGTACCAGTCACTGGTGAAACTATTGGACACAGCATCATACACATTGAGACATTAACCATGCTGTTACTAAAACTGTACTGTGGTTGGCCTAGTTCATATGCAGCTTGTTGTTGTATTTCTGTCTTGCATGTGTTGACCAGGAGTGTTATAGCACTGCATTGAAGAATACTGACGGCAAGAAACAGAAAGTTATTCTTAGAATTCTGAAACGCATCGTAAGTGTACTGATGAAACTATGCATTAATAGCAGTACATAGGTAGTCAGTGGTTTATTGTACAGTTTGCTATTACATGTCATGCAGTTTGCCGTTTAGTGGTAAGTAAGTAAGAACATTTCTAGTCGGCATCCTCAACTTCAGACACAGGGCACCGCGGCCCAACTAACCAAACAAACGTTTTCAGCGATCATCTGAATTGTCCGAAGGTAATGTTTGGTTGCCAAAGCTGTTCAGGCAGTCTGTTGCACAGCGTCGGCCCGGCGGTCGCAAAACAGTGGTCACGGAACTGGTTGCGTGATCTATTGACCAAGCATGTTCGATTGTTAGAAGACAGCAAAGGACGGTGGCCAGCAGCGGTAACCAGCGTACATGTTGACAGAGCGATGTGGGTATTCTAAGATTATCTCCACTCTGCTGTGTATTGTTGTTGCAGATTAGTATGGACCGAGGACACGTTGAATTGGTCAAACAGCATGGTGATGGATTAGCAGAAGCTGTTGGAGGTCTTGTCCATACTGCAAGGTATGGCTATTGTCACTGTTATTGTTGTGCAGCTTCATTTTCTGAAATGTTATTAGAGTACAAGACATGTTATAAAATCTTGTTCAGCGAAAGCTGCAAAATTGTTCACTGTGTGGTATTTGTGCAGCAACATGCGTGAAACTACTGAGGGATAGATAATGCCTTCAGTCAGTAATTTGACACTATTGGTTGCTGATGTTATTATGTTGGTTATCAGTAAGATTGCCCACTCAGTAAAAAAGAAACCTTCATTTCCACAGACTTACTTGAAGATCTTTGAAAAAAACTGAAAAATGTGAATAGTTGCCATTAAAATGATGCCTGACAGTCTGTGTATGTGTGCAGTAAACACGACATATGTCATACTTAGTGATTTTAGCAACATGTGATAATGCATGCCGAGTAATACTGGATTAATCATGACCGAACTGAATGTTCAGTACTCATTGTTACTGTAAAGAAAGTAAGACTGCAGTGGTCTTTATTGTGTGTGTTTTGTCAATGCCTGTGCAGCTCAAATGCCGATGTAGCATTGTCAAGTCTGGCAGCTGATATTCTTAAGATCACAGGCCACAAGAGCTAACCATGCTGATGACAAGTCACAGCTGCAGAAGTGCAGCAGTTGTCTGTTCACGGGCAGTTGGTTATTAGCTTGGACACTGGCAAACTGTCATGGATATGTGAAGTAATATGTAAAGATTATGTCACCACAACTGGGAAAGTTTTAAATGGCTACAGCTCAAGCCACGAGTCCCGACAGATTCATCAGAAGAGTCAGTGTTTTATGCGCGATTGTGCTAATGTGTATACCATGTTGGTTAGGTTAGGCACTTTAGCAGAAATGTGTTGTCATTGATCTGGTCACTAGCTTATTGTAGTATTTGTAATAATTATAGTGTAATTATTAAATAATGTTCACTTTTATTGTATTGCGAGTATGTCAAAGGTGTTGTGAACAGGGTTCAATTTGTTCCCAGGCTTTTACCGCTGCCTAGAAATTTTTGTCCTGTCTGGAAGGTCCATCAAAAGATGCTGCTCGAGTCATGATCTGACCCTGGTTGGCAAATTATTATGACCTTGTGAAGCTTAAATATGACAACGAATTTACAGTGCCTTATTGTTCAGACTCTGATCCAGTAGCAGCAGCATTCTGACAGCTGGACTGATTCTGGGATCCTGTAGGATGGGAAATAAGGGAAGGAAGAGGTAGGGAGCAATAGCAAGGAGATGAGAGGCACAGTTTAACAGAGTGATCCCTGGTTGTGAACGGTGTTTTGATAGTTCCTGCTGTCTGTCTGTCATATCGTTACAGAACTGAACGATAAATTGCAGTCTCTCAGTGGGACAGGTGCTAACAGAAATATGTCGGCGATGAACTTTTCTATATTTGTAGACATAAGAATTCAGGCAAATCAATTTGTTTCAATTGTTTGTTCTGTGGAGGTCCATCTTATTTATTTATTATTGTGTTGTACCTTGTGACAACTTTAACTTTAAACAAAGAATAATACTGACGTGGCTACAGTGTCGCACTATGCAATTTTTCACTGTAGAGTGCGGGTACCTCTCTTTAACACACTCTTTCCCCAGTCCTCGCCGATAATGTTGCCAAAAATCATATTATATGGCTGAAAAGTAGTCTTTGGGCTACATTTTTCTCCCAGACAGTATGCGTCTAGCTTCAAGCGCCATTATGTAATTAGCCCCCAATAGTACCAAATTCTGTGAAATAACACAAAGTAACAGCCATTATACCTATCAAGGTCATTCAGTGTCACGGCAGATTATTGGTCAAACTTTCACTCTCAAGAGGGGGAGGGGTTCCTGTTGTTAATGCCCTGGTTGAGGTGAACCCCTAATCTCAGGACTGAAATTTTGCTTTAAGAAACCACAAGCATCCCTCTATTGTACTGTACAGAAAATATTTGGATGTTCAGGCGCGACTCGCAAGTGCATCCGACAGACAGACTTGCTCCTTGCATATGCCGCACGGCCAAACCAAACTAACACATACATTAATATATAAAATTAATCTGTAGGTTGCCAGCACTAGATAACATCTATATGAAGACCATCGTCATAGATGATTACAGCAATGTGGACAGTCACGTGTCTCATACAAGCAACCTCACCTGTTACTAAATCAAATGGTGTATTACAATAACAACTCCACTCATTATTATACAAGCTATTACCATTTTACCACTTGTGACGACACCACAAATAAGTGTCGCAGCACAAATGATATTCATAATGTAGCATGAACATTAGAACTACTTTCTTTATTAAGTGGTCATCCAGTCGATTTCAAAAATATACAAATTTTATGCTAGGGTAGGGGGGGGGGTAATTTTCATCTTACATGGTTGAAAACTGTTGCTCCAGTCCTTGCCAAATTTTGTCATACTTGAGATGCTGATTTCAAGTCTTACTGTATATTTTGGGAGCAATTTGAGTAAAATCGCGAAATTAAATACACGTAGATTTTTGGAATTGCCCATCATGATTTTGTCTACATAGAATATCAACTCTTCTATTATATGATATTGGTATTATATATTGTAAACAATAATACAGGACAAAATTCGACAATAACATTTGTTTGAGGCACCAAAAGAAGTAGGAAATAAATTGCTTGATAAAATTAACTGGAAAATCTGCTAAATTAAAATGCAGCATATTTTCTACATAAGGAAAGTCGCGAAATTAAGATGCGGCAAAAAATAGTGCTTTACAGTATTCAGCAAAATGTCGTGGTTGAACATGGCCGTGATGAACAGCTCAATTTTTTTCAGTAGAAGTGTTTAGTCTAGTGGGAGAGGGAGAGCGGTTGGTTAGATAAGTTGTACACTTTGGAAATGTTGATAAAAGTGAATGAACTCTAACTTTAATCCAACAACAACCACTGTTCACATTACTGCACATCCTCAATGCGACAGTCTTCAATCTGTTTTGTCGCTGGCCAGTACACTTTGAATGCGAAATTGCTCCGTGGAAATGAACCCTACAATTAAACACACCACATATGGTAGCATCGTCAAATATAAAATGTGTATTTCAACAAAATGAAGTTTTTTTTTACCTATTTGCTTTGTTCTGATAGCTTGAAATAATTTGTAGAATGCCATAAATCATTTTACCGGGTTAGTAACTGTACAGTCGACTTGAGTTGATGTAAATGGATCATATTTGTCGGCGCAGACAATTAGATCTGGCAGTGGATACATGCGCAGTGTGTAATCATATGTCCAGTAGACGGGTGCTACATGCAGTGGCAACGGACACAGATGAGACTGACATATAATTGTCTTTGTAAACTGTACAATATGCAACATATTTAATCGGCATTATTTACGTTGATAATATGTTAAATGACAGATTAAAAATCAGCACTATACAACTCACAGAAAAATAATTTAGACTCCACAGTCAGTTCAGTACTGTATTAGATAATTCACAGTAATTATTCAAATGTTTTGACTTCCAACCACTTTTAACAACACAAAAATAGCTATGTCACTAGAAAATGTAACAAAACCGAATTGAAAAAAAAAACGTTTACAAAAATCAAATGACTGCTTTTTGTGAAGACTGATCCAAATGTGATTTTTTAAATATCTGTTTGGCAGTTCAAAAGATTTATACCGGTATGTCAGTTGCAAGCAAATCGGAAAAATGCATAAGGAATTAATTTGCAAATCGGACAACAGTACTGAAAATGCTACTAAGCTTTAAAGCAGTTCGTTCACAAGATATCAAGTTACTACTTATAACGACTTAGGAGAAGTATAGAACACCAGTACTTCTATAAGAATTCTACTTATTTTCATCATCTGCTAATGTCATTACCACAACTAAAACACAAGCAGATACGCTAGAGAAGTATGAATTACATGCATCGGAATGTTGCCATCGGCAGGATATCGAACACAGTTGCGACACATTTTCATAACGATGTCCTCCCGAAATATCACAATTTCCTGCGTGCAGTACTGCAGTCGACACGGATTACTTGTGAATACTGCTGATGGTAGAGCAGTGCGTACTTCTTCAGTTACACTGTTTGGTATAGCAGGCCTGCCAAGTACGTATACTACACATTCTAGTACATCACTAATTATTATCAACAATTATATTCTTACAGTGTTAACTCAATGAAGGTTAATACTGCTGTTAGTATTAAGCCTACACTTACTTTAGACACAAAGTGTACAGTAAATACATAATGCATAATTATTTTTACAAGTGCCCACGTTAGCTGTTAAGCAGAACAAACTAAGTAGTTGTCTAAGTTTACAGTCGGTTTTCGTTAAATACAATGAAAATGAAAACTATGTTGAAAACGGTAATAAAAAAGTTAAACAAATTCGGATGCAAAAACTAATAACAACTAAAATCAAGACTTCAAAATTAACAGGTCATGAGAAATGAAATTCAAAAATGCAGAGTATGTCAGTAAATGCAACAACAATTTAAGGAGACAGCTGAGCCACACTAACAGCTCTGCCACACAATCTAGTTAGTCGGCAAACCAAACACATTCAACTGTACACCACATTCCCATAACTGTGGCAGTGTCCATCTGTCTGCGTGAATAATGTGATATACTATAACAGGCATTTCAAGAAGAACACGAGACAATATCACCTGGGTAGAATGGGACCTGGACCTGGGTCACGTGGCCCTGGAACAAACACAAACTGGCTTTTCTCCTTGATACTTGGAAATTCTGAGACGAGGCTGACGAATGTGTGAAACGATTCTGCAGCAAATAATCACCAAATTTGCTATCATCTTGAAGCATTATCATCAATCGCACATCCCTACCTTCAACATCAATTCTTATAATTTAATCCAATTATTATCTTCTAACTTTGTGGCAATAGATACCCATCACGTGCTGCCTAGCAGTATGTAACTGAACAAATATTTAAGCAGGCATTTTTCCATAAAATTTGTTATAATATTTCCATTTGTTACTTTATTTTGAAATATTATAGTTTTTCCATTCATTACTTTATTTTTCAGTTTTTTAAACCTATTTTATTATCCAATTCTTTGTGAATTAGCTCATTTAACATGGTGTAAACCACTATCATCTGGTACAGTGTATTTTCCTGAATGACTGATTACAAGATAAACAGTACAATGAATACACAGGCAACAACTCCAAAAAAGCAGTTCACAGGATGTGAGCTCAACCGGCAGCACAGTAAGTGAGGCAAGCCACTGGGCAGGTGGACAACCACCTATCCGTTCACTCACTGCCTCGCTGAACTGGTTAACATATGGACAGCTTTTAACCAGCTATACTATATACAGATTTACACAACACTTTTAAGTCTTATGAGAATCGGGAGCACTGCCATGATGCTTTCTTTGCATCATGTCTAATCGGGAAATAAATAAGATCACATGCTGTAGTCAACAGCTTCTAAATGTAGACAGTGAATGAGCAGAATTGAATATCTCGCTCAACATAAGATAAAAAGTAAAAGTGTACCATGTTTCTCATGATCTAGGCACAGTAAGTAAGTAAGTAAGTAAGTAAAAGTTTATTATACACATGTCAGTTGCACATGTTTACAGCAGTACATGAATAAAATACACATTACACTAAAATCATACAATAAACCTCAGTGAAAAATGTTAAGAATCACAACACAACCAGACAAGACTAAATCTGTATATACACAATCATACATACTGAAATAAAGAACGGATAATAAAGTTTTGTTTATTGAATTCAAATGTTAAGAACTATGGCGTTGAATAGGTAGTCCATAGTAGACATACCAAGACCTTGCTTCTGATGGGATACACAATGCTCATCTCGCTCTCTTAGGCCATTGAGCCTGTAACTGGTATACCACTAAGACTGATACATGGCCTGTACGAGAACAGACCTACAAGCCTTCAGCTGGTGCCAAATTATACCGATTCTTGACTCGTACATGTAGTGACATGCACAATACGTTATATCTATCTGTTATAGACAAATTCTCATCTATGTACAAAAGACAGTAAACAAGCAGAAATACCTCTCAGAACACGAACATGTTCCGTGCCGTATGGGCGGGTTGTAAAATGACCACAGAAGACGAAACATGTTGGTGGCATCTCAGAATAACCGCTGAACAGTGTTCGCAATTTCTGAATAACCTGCACAAGAATTACAACACATCAGCAACAATGCACGAATCTGGCAGCATTAAATTCATGTCACTATGCCTTAGTCGCACACATTCAAAATCCACTTTTTTCAGCAAGTGCGGAAGAGAGAAATCCCATATCACTTAGGAAAATACTGTGCCAATATGGTGGCTGTACATCCCATTTGTGAAACAGATCATATGCAAGCTTGCAATGTGAAAGCAGCACCTGCTTTAGTTACGTTGGAAATGCACTCTGGGCCAAACCAATGTGGCTTCCGCAACAGGCAGCAGACAATGCCAAATTAAGACGACAAGACTGATCAGACAAAAACTTACTTTCTAACAAGAGCATTACATGAAGGCACACAGAGAAGGCAAAGTAAGAGACATGTCCATGAGAACAATACATTATACACACAGCACAACAACAAAGACGATGTGTTAAAAACAGAATCTGCGACTATATTACACCATAACGTACCTACTGCACGAAAATAAAAAAATAACAGGTATAGCAGCATACATACCTTAATGTCATCAAGCCAGACATCAGACAGAAATACAAACATGGCATCGTCATTTGAACTTTCCAACTCCTGCAGTTTTGTGGATGCTTTCACAGACGTTGGAGAAGGGCCACCAAAAAAGTTGATATTACCAAAACATGACCTAATAACAGCACATAATCACAGAAAATTAACAAGAGTAGAAAGTTTACAAACACAGTACCGGTATGTCAACTTTTTCCTATTGTATACACAGACGTCAAGAATTCACCGTCACAAACAGCTGCACATGTTAATGGCTAATGATGCAGGACATTCACCTAACAAAGTAGAGAGAAAACAGAAGCAAAACAGAATTTTTCAAGAAAATAAAAATTATCATTAAGTAATGCCCCCAATTCATGAGCATGATATAACTGAAATGAGTACGATAGGATGGATTACAATGGAAGAAAGGAAGAATAGTGCAGAGCTCAAAAGATGAGTTGATACTGAAACAGCCAACTTGGCAACTAAGAAGGTAGACTGACATGTGGCATGTAAAGATGATGCTGATTAGATGATGGAGGGCAAGGAAGACTTGGCAGCATGGTGTCAAGAAGAATACAAAGTCTGGGCTGTCCTGCTGGAACAAATAAAGAAATGAACTGAGTGAACAGAGGGGCAAATGGTAAATCTTGGTTTAAACACTTGAAAAATTGCTGTTAAAACTGTGTTATGCATCAATCGTATCAATTCACGTAGGCTAATATAAGTGTATGATACAGCTAACATAACAAGTTATGCAGTATAGTGCACTCCGGTTATATGCACTCCTTTGAGACTGGATGTAAACTTGAAGTTTACTTTTGCCAACTCTTGTCATAACTCGCGTAGTGACAAAATGAAGTTGCATTATTTTTGTATGAAATGTTATGTATTAGAGATGGAGTTTTTCAATTCTGTCATGAGTCAAACTTTCTTTCAAGATCACAAGTTGATGACATTATTTCTTTTCTAGCGTGTGAATGATTATATGATATTGCACATTGCACATTTCACGCCTACAACGTGCACTTCTTCATGTTTATTGCTCATGTTTGTGCTGTTTCTGTGTGTATGATTTCTATAATAATAATAATAATGCATAATTTCATAATGCTGGTAATCATGAAGTGGACAGAGTGGCTACCGAGTGGTCCTTGCTGGTTCTGCAGGAGGGAAGCCAAATGCACTGACGTGAAAAACTTCATCTTCGTAGAAGCCCTCAGCCAGCACAAAGCAGTTCTCAGTAAACAGTCCAGTGTGAAAATTGTATAAAACAATGTTAAGGAAAACTTGATGAGTTTGTCTAAGTATAAAGTAAGCCACAACTGGATATTGTGAACCAAGCCTGTTGACCTTATGTGTAAGATAATCACATAAGAGAGATCCAAACTTCCAAAGATAAGTTGATAAGCTGCAGATTACAATAAATCGCATCATTCACATGAGATATCACACTTATAGTTCACAGAGTTGACTGCAAATAAGTACCCTTTAAGTTTTTAATTTCACTTTTAAAGCAGACGCGCTGCAATATTTCCAAACAACAAATGCCATTTTCATACATCTATCATGACAACATGACAATAAAGGATATAGCTCTCGTCAGGTCTAACTGAACAGCACCAGTCGGATCTTCCAGATACCACTTCCCCTACAAGACATAGTGTTTCTTTAAAACTTTCTACATGGTCAACTGTCAATGCAGAGTGCACTGTAGCATACACATCAACACAGCCCGATACACTGTTTGATACAACTACGAAATGATAACGTACCATTCACAGTACTGATATGCACTCTGACAGTATCATCACGTCTTGCTCTAAGTGGTAGTAGTAGTATTTTGATTGGCAGAAATGTGGACAGAAAGACAAAGCAAGCCTAACGCATTGCTGTACATGCATGGAAACTGCCAATGACACTACATGAAGCTTTTGAGCCTTTAAAGAAAACTTAACAGATAAGGTCGCTATGATGACATTCTTGACAGCTAGGGACGACTACTAGGACATGTGCTACAATTGACAACACATAGAAATACGAGATGGACGGGGCACATTTTGGCGCACCATGATGGTTCTGCGGGTTGTGTGAAAGAAAGAAATAAAACAACTGCTTGATGGCCGACGACAGAAACTGTGAAGAACTGAAGAGACTGGCTGAAGACAAGATGGGAGTGTAACCACCAAATCTGCTGAACAACAACAGCATCAAATCTGTTGAACAACAGAATACACCAGATGAATGGATGACGGACTGCCAAAAACTAACTGAATTAGTTACAGAGTCAACAGCTGAAGACAGATTACATGTACTACCGATGCCCAAGCAATGCCATGCATTACAATTAAACGTGGTTAAAACATCATGAAGATTACACAGCTGTAAATAACAATAAGCTGATAAGTTGATACACGACAGTGAGTGAAAATATCGTGCCAACTGAAGCTATGTCTCTGCAATAAATTACAATTGCAATAAACGAAAAGGCAGGTATGGTTCGTTCTGCTAGTGGGTGTGCAGGTAAAACTGTGAGATCCCTTGAGAACACGTGCCATACCTGAGCACTGAGTTCACGACGAGGCACTATACAAATCCACGTTTGCCTTACCTTAACTTACCTTACTGAAAGTAAGCACACAGCTGCAGCATTTTTACTACAGACTTCATATGTCACATCAATCACAGGAAACATAGGCATAGTCGTCGCCCTCAAAACACTGGCTAAAACTACTAAATTAACCACTACCAGATCTCCCCAATTTCCTCAAAAAATTACTCTTGCTCTGCCTGGGGGTGCACTTACAACTTTCCCCTGTAACTTTGGCCCCAAAATTTTTTTGTCCGGCCTGGGGGTGCACATACACCCACTCCAGTGCACCCCTGGCTACGCCTATGACTGGAAAATTGCTACAAATGACTTTCGACGGCATAATACCTCTCGTATGTTAATGGTAATACATGATATAACAACAAAAACAATTAAACATGCATGAACAGCACGGCAGTACTGACCTTCATCAGATAAATTTCACAACTGGCAAATACTAACTGACTGATTGATTGAGTAAAGCTTAACGTCCCACCAACACATTATAGGTCATATGGGGACGGGTTTTTACGGGTCAAATGACCCAACCAACAGTGTCAAAGCACTGAAGGAAGATAGGTCCAAAGG
>Ga0209562_1000484_pt1 | contig 13552 bp, 9 predicted proteins | sample WorMetvacBELIZE2_FD_187399 | JGI IMG/M metagenome (GOLD analysis project Ga0209562, IMG submission 187399) | Marine gutless worms symbiont microbial communities from Max Planck institute for Marine Microbiology, Germany - Olavius vacuus BELIZE.2... | ecosystem: Host-associated > Annelida >...
CGTAGCAACTTTCGATAAGGGTGATCTTTACACACTAAATCATCAATGGGTGTCTCAAACATATCTTGCTCCTGTTTTCGTATGGATTTGAACATAGTCTTTGTACTCAATTGCTTATGAACGAATTGTACCTCTCAAATCCTTTTATTTTAAGTTAGTCTTGAAAAATTTTGTCGACATCTCCCATTTCTCAACAGGCCCTGCATACAGACCACTTGCATCGAAAAATGCTATTTTCTCAACACTCCCACCATAGTCAAGGCCGTTGCATAACCCCTGATTGACCAACTTAATAGGAAAAACCATTGGAATGCAGGCGAAGGGTCCAAAATTTACAGTCTAAGTAAGTTTTTCATTGTGCCACATGGCCTGGTGATCAACGACAAGCTTTAAGGGGAGTTTTATGCAACAGTCTTAATTTATATGACAAAAAATCATCCTAAGATGTTTTTTATAGCAAAAAATACTGACATAATGTACACAATGGGGGGAACCAACAATTAGATGGTGATTAACATGTTGCAAATATCAAGTATGATTAGAGGCGCTTCAGGGATGTTTAGGGGGATGACTGCTTCGATGACCTTTCCCAATAGCAAATTTAGACAACTTGCCTCGCTCTTTTCCAAAAATGCCTTCACTACATACAAAGGGTCCAGACCGAGTTTGTCCTTAAAAGGCAGGGCTCTACCACAACAAACGGGAAAAATGGGAAAGCGGGGAAAAGGAGCTTGGGAGACAAATGAGAAATCAGCCCATGTGATAAAATATTTTACGTTGTTGCCAGCTATGGTAGTCTCGTTTTGGGCGGGGAAAGAGAGTGGTCGTTTCCGTTCCCAATCGTGTTTGAAATTCCTCGCCAGTGCCTTCGCAGCACCCACTGTTTCTCCCACCGATTCTATGGGCAGTGCTGCTGGGGCTGCTGTTTCTTCCATTGAAGATAAAACCACCGATTCTATGGGCAGTGCTGGGGCTGTTTCTTCCTCTGAAGATAAAACCACCGATTCTATGGGCAGTGCTGGGGCTGTTTCTTCCACTGAAGATGAAAAATCGACTCCCGTGGTCAACGCTAAGATATCTATCCCAGGTCATCTTTCGGTTCGTGAATGTTTGCAGGAAGAAGGGCTGCCGAGCAAGTTGCAAAAAGAGATGGTTGAATATCGGCGCTCGGTTGGCAAGGGAGTAATGTTCTATACTGCGATGCAGTCCCCAATTTGCCAGGAAGCTTTGAAATCACAGGAAGATGAACAGTTACAACAAATCGCTGGACGTAAGTTCTCAGTGTCTGATGCCCAAGCATTCCTCATCAAAGGGGGGAAGGAAGCAAGGGATAGGGCAATTTTCATTAGTTGCACTTTCGAGACATGTTTGATGTCGTTGTGTGAAGATCTTCAGCAAAGGTTGGAAGAGGCTGTTAAGTCGCATCCTCCTACTGATATGAACATGTCTCTACGTGAGTTCATTGAACAGGGATGGATAGACTCAAAAAAACGGCAAGAGTTCCAATCACGCTTGGACCGGCTTGATTTCTGTCTCTCCCTCTTTCCCAAAGTGGATGACCTTGTTTAGGGATGCTATTTTCTCAACGCTCCCACAAGGAAACACGCGGGATTGGCCTGGAAGGGGGTTTTTCTCGTAGATGTAAGTAAATGGGACTGCTGCCTCTCATAGGGGAATGAGGAAGAATCGCATTGGTTATTATTGGGGTCTACCGAGATTCTCTTCAGGATATGTTGTAATTTTTTTATACATTTCAAGCGGTCTCCCTGTTTTCTTGTAATTTTTTTAACTCTATTTAGGTGGAACCATGCTGCAGAGTAGTGCAATCTATTGATTGAAAGATATGACAATAAGTATTCCACTTTGGGATGCGAGGAATCTAGGCGATGATAAGCCAACAGCTCTTCAAATGCTTCTTTTTCTCTCTGGAGTTTGAGATAAATGGTCGCTAATTTGAGGTGACCCGCCCGAAACCGAGGGTGTTTTTTTACAATCTCTCTCATTTTTCTCTCCTCCAGATAAAGAGATTCTGGCGAATCTTCCACAGGCTCAAGCCAAGCCTGCACTCCCTTGATATCCACATGACCACTCAAAAAATCTTCTGGGGTTGGGTCCGGATAAATCGTACACCCTTGATTCATCGCCTGAGCTTTTTTTAAGAATGACTTTCCCACTTTTTCCTTTCCGGTGAGAAGGTATAGGTATCCCATCAGAGCATGAATAGAAAGCTCCTCTGGCAAATAGGATAGAGCTTTCCGCAACTCCTCTAAAGCCGTCATATATTCTCGATTTTGCCATATGGAAAGGCTTCTGTTGAGGAAAACCAAACCAACCACCTCCTGACAAGAACGCACCTGTAGATAGTGTGTATTCACATCCAAGTAGTAATCAGAGGGCAAATGAATTCCTCTTGCTGTTGTTTCAATGTTCACAAATCCTTCAGAGGTTCGACAACGAAGGTAAATATGGCCTGGAGGCGTGACCGCTTCCAATGCCAAACCCAACCTTTGTGCGAGGGCCAAATAGAGGACAGACAATCCCAAACAGACTCCCCTCCTACTTTCGATCACGGAAGAAAGTTGAGAGTAGGGCACCCCCTTGTCCAAAGATGGAGGAGGATAACGAAAGCGTTGATCGTAGAAAAGAAAATGGTTGATTGCTTGAATTTTCTCCACCGGCGTAGCCTCTGTAGAGAGATGGGCTAAAATCTGAAGAGCCATTGCGTCTAAAAGTGCTTCGTACTGACGAATTTTTTTTCTCCCCTTTTCATTTTGGCCATTAAAATGATGGAGAAATAGGGCGCGAGAGAGGTCCACCTCATTCGAAGGTAGGGATAAAATGTCCTCAGAATCCCAAAGAGAAAACCCTCGCAACTTTCTATTTGAGAGACAACGTCCAAATCTTTCCATGCAAACTATCTGTTCCTCCGTTAAGGAAATGGGGGAGATCGGTCGTTGAAAGGAAAAGCTCAAAATCAGGGATTGAATGTCCGCCATAGGCCATGCGATCTGAGGTCCTAATTCGCTCTGAACCCATTCGCCATTCCTTTGACCAGACAGTCGATGCAGAAGGCGACCAGCTTCCTTCAAAGCACGTTGCCCCTGTTTTCTGTGAGGATAAAGGAGGTGAAAAGCAAACAATTCGCTCATAGAGACAGGGTTCAAATTAAGGTATAATGCCTCTAGCCTCTCTTCTTCATTAACAACAGATGAAGAGATAGTTTCCGAGGATTCTGGTAGGCAACCGCTCTCAAGAGGATAGAGAAAATCGAGAAAGAGGACCCTAAGAAAAAGTTGAAGAAGGAGAAATGCAATATTTGTTCTGCCCATTTGTCTTTCTAGTAAGTTGTGTTACACAATCTCCCAGTTGAGGATCTTTTGTAAGCATTTCTACGGAATTCTTATAACGGTAGGTCCAATTGAACGCGTTGAAAGTGCCGGGAATATTCACTCTTTCCAGCTCCGGGTCTTTCCAAGTCAGGTGTGGGGTTAAAGCCAAATATTCTTGCAATAAATTGATATGAAATAAACTTCCGCTATGGTGAACCTCCCACAAGAGCTCAAAATGTTGTTCATAGCTTAAATGGGATCGATAGACCCATCCTTTCATTTTGGCGTATAGTTTTGCATCTTTGGGGTGATTTTTCCACCACAGGGTAACGGTATCTGTGTCGTGAGTAGAGACAGAAGATAGACTTATGGGGTTGAAATGGTTTGGATCTAAAAAAGGTCCCTCTCCCTTACGTTCTCTCTCCCAACGCAAAACGTGAGTTCCACAAATCCCTAGGGAACGAAGCATTGGCTTCAGATATTTTGGCGGAGTTCCTAGATCCTCCCCGATGGGCAACAAATCTGTAAACCGGGTCAACGTAGCTAAGGCTTCCTTTCCGTAGGGATAGAGTCGTCTTTTCCCTGGAAGAAATTCTCCCTCACTTGGAGGTTTATCGATAGGAATAGCCCAAATGCGCAAAAATCCCATAATGTGGTCGAGACGATAGAGATCGTAGAGCTTTTGGGCAACTTGCAAGCGCATTTTCCACCAATCGTAGCCATTTTCGTGCAAGGTCTGCCACCGATAGATAGGAAAGCCCCAATATTGTCCCCCTGGATTAAAGGCATTGGGCGGACTGCCAGCAGCCAAAGACAGATCAAAATATTGCGGATGTGCCCATACATCTACACTATCTGGGCTGATGAGAATGGGGAGATCTCCCTTAATCAAAACTCCATGATCATTTGCATAAGCTTTAATCGCTCTACATTGTTGGAAACAGAGATATTGCAAAATCGAATAATACTCAACCTCTTGACGACATCGAGAAAGCCATTGATCTTCTTCCAATATGGACATTGACTTTCGACTAACCGACCACTCTCGCCAATGTTTATAGTGGAAGACTCCCTTTAAAATCTTAAAAAGGAGGTATTCTCTCAACCAAGGGGCAGTGACACAAAATTCTTGATACCCGGCCTCTTTAAGCACTATGCTTCCATACCTATCGACATATTTCTTTAACCAAGATCGCTTCTTAGCACATACCTGAGGATAATCAATCCTCGTAGTATGGTTGAGAGGGGCAAGAGTTTTCAATTCTCCTCTTAACTCGGAAATTGCGGGAAGGTAAGGAAGTTGAGATAAACTCAAGTAGATGGGATGTAAGGCACAAGAGGAGAGGGCATTATAAGGGCTTGGGTCATGACCAGATTCATGAAAAGGGAGCAACTGAATAATGTCCATGCCTACTTGAGCACACCAGTCAATGAGAGGAATGAGGTCGTAAAATTCCCCATTCCCGCAGCTACGGGAAGTGTAGATAGAAATGAGGGGCACATTGATCCCATGGTGATCCCTTACTCCAATCTTTCTCCATGCTGCTCCTGCAGCAGTTTGAAATAGCTTCTCTTCTAGTACACTCATTTTAAACGAGAGGGGGTAGGATGGGAGTACTGGATCGACCTCTGCCTCTGTTTCCGTCTGGTCTGTTCCTTCCAGAGGAGATGGCTTGATTCCAGTCTGTGGCTTCCTCGATTAATACTTCCAAAAGATTTGCTAACGATGGGCCACTTAACTGGTCTTCTTTCAAGGATTGAGAAAGCACCAGCATATTGTGCTTTTCGATATAGCCAAACCTTCCAAATTTACGAACCTCTCCATTTTCTTTCATTGCTTCTTTAAGAACGTCTATTCGAAAACATCCGGGGGGCAGCTCGGCAATAAAAGCCACAACGGATAGCTCATCCTCGGAAAGGTGCATCTCCAACTGTGCCTCAATCCCATTCTCCAAAACAATCCTACAAGCGTGATTCTCATCGACATGTAAGGGCACTTGAATTTCTTCGCCCAAATCCCATAATAATGTTTGAAAACGATCCATCAGCCTCACTCATTCCGTCATATCATCAAACATTTCTGTTTCATCTTCATCCTCTTCACCCTCTTTCCCCCATCCTTCCTCCAACTCTTTGATTGTTTCAATGAGCATCATCAACAATTCCTGACGCTTTTTTTCCGAAGCGAACAACCTCGGAGCTACCCCACGTATGGCATCCCGATATTGTGTAAAAATTACAATCTGAGCTGCTACCATTTCGGAAATTTCCAAGGGCTCAACAAAACATAACAGGCTGGATGTTGAGGGATATTTCTCTTGTATCATCTGCATCAAAATGCGTGATAACATTTCGAAAGTCATTACTTCTGGTATTTCGAGCTCTAATTGACGAAATTGCCTACGAATCAAAGACATACGCCCGAAGAAAAACCGAAATACTCCCAAAATAGCCTGCATACTTCGTGTTTCGCTCAAAAACTGTTGCAGCTGAGAGCGAGGAATTGAAGGCCCTTTGGCTTTCATATCCGCTCCAAGGGAGTGCAGAAAAAAGCTCAAGACATTCCTCATGTCGGACAGAGTGAACTGTTCCAGCAAATCTTCAAACAGGTCATAGGAGGAGCGCATCTCCGAAGTCACTTCCCGATATAACTCTCTAAGAGCATCGGGACTTCCCAATCCTATTTTGGAAAATTCGCGTACGCGCACCGCAATATTCCTTCCCGCTCGAATTTGCCGGCCGAAATCAACGTTAAACTTCTCTTTCGTCTCGGTTAACTTTCGGTTAAGCGTTTCGTCCTCTTCTGACACCTCGATAAGAAAGTCAATAGCTTCATCTATCAACGTTTCGTCGGAATAAAATTGCCGAATTTTATTCAATAACGTTTCATAATCGTCGTTCGGATGGATACGCTGATAGAGGACAAGAAGCGCTTGAGGCTTTAACTCAGGATGGTGGGAATGAAAACCTTTCGCAGCCTGTTCAACAACTTTTTCGGAAGTTGGGGGCCGATGGTCGGATTCCTTAGTCTTTTCCGATGGACGAGGTTCATCAATGGGTAATTCTGGGGAAAGATTTTTCTCAAGGTCGCGAAAATTCTTGTGCAGTTGTTTGGGATGAAATAGAGTCCCTCTCTCCACCCACTGTTCAAAATTATCTTCGCTCGCTATCTGATTCGCCGCAGCAAGCATCACCCGACTGTTTCTCTCCGCCTTACTGGTCTGCGCTATCCTCTTATTAATCCCCTTGCTCGCAGAAACACCAGGTACATCAGGCACACTAGGTATACCTTTACTTCCCATACTTTCTCACCATCCGATTAGCTTTTTTCCGAAGCTCCCCAAGCCTTGTGATCTGTCCGAATGCACACCGTGCAGCCGCCCCAACCTCCCGGACCTCAGCGGAATGCATCCACACGCAAAGACTGGAGGGGCCAGAGTAAATGCTACCAGCCAAGACCGGGGGACCCACCCCCTCTCATCCTTTCACTCGTTTAGCCCAATTGTATCAAACAAACAATTAAAAACATTCTCAAGATTTTGCATTATCGTTGTACAACGTAGCAATGTGGTAGGATTGATCACAAAAAATGAGACTTATTTTTTCAAGAAAACCGCATAACTTCTTGACCATAAAGTGGATGAAAAACCAAAGAGAAAATCATAATCTTTTCAGGACCGTTGCACGATCTCTGATGGGCCGACTGAAAGTGAAAAGTCATGAGAATGCAAGTGAAGAATCCAAAATTTGCAATAATCATAAGTTATTTATTTTAAACAGATTAAGTGTATTTCTTTCTTTTCCATAAAAAACTTCCTTAGGGAATCAGTCGGCTTAGGGAGCTAGATTGATCGAAAGGTTGATGATCGTAGCCGTCACCTTGAAGCAAAGATCGAAAAATGTATTCTTCTTCACCGAACTCTCTTTGTGTCTTCCTATGAGACAAGGGTCTCTCCAGAGGGTAGCGGCGCAGTCTTGTGGGTTGCATTCTATGGCGTCTCTCCTCTAAGAGACCCGTTACATAACTTCCCTTAGGCCCTGTTGAAAAATGGGAAGGCAGTAATAAAAACCTTTGAAACTGGCCTAAAATAAAATGGCCGATCTACATCATAAATCACTGAAAATAAAAAATAATGCAATTTAAAGCCTCCTGTTGAGGATTTAGTGCATATAGACCACTTACATCGAAAAATGCCATTTTCTCAACAGGCCCATCTAGGTCCTCTTCGCGCACCATGTGAATGAACCCCTCCCTCTTCATTCAAGGTAACTTCTTTCCCTCTTAAGCGATTGAGGCATAATACGTAATCGAAAAATTTCGCACGCGTTCATAGAGGGTGCGTCGTACGAATCTACCCCCCAACCGTTCAGTTATATGTTTATAATCTTTAAAATCAACGTTTTATGTTAATCCTTTTTGAGAAAAAATTGCAAAATTTTGTGCGTACTTGGCTTTTTCGACCTACGCAATAGTAAGCCAATAGTATGCGAAACATTATAAACAATTCTTCTTTGTGATGCTTGAACACGAAATTGATTACGATCCTACAAGAGAAGGTTTCTTTGAGAATGTCTTAACTTGTCTCTGGAATTTTTAATGCAAAGACTTGACTATGAGCAAGATATAAACCAAATTCGCAAAAGCTAGATGAAGAGCGATCGGGTGAATTGGATATAGTCTCTACTCTTATGAACGCGTACATTCGCTACATGATGGGCTTTTTTTGCCCTCTCTTAGAGAGCGCGCGACGCGCATAATCTACTCAACCATGTCATTCCACAGAGGCAGGTATCTTTTACGGTCCTGTTGAAAAATGGGAAGGCAGTGATAAAAACTTTCGAAACTGGCCTAAAATAAAATGGCCAACCCACATCATAAATCATTGAAAATAAAAACAATGCATTTAAAGTCTCCTGTTGACGATTTAATGCATATAGATCACTTGCATCGAAATGCTATTTTCTCAACACTCCCTTTACGGTAACCCACCCTCACAGGACATTATCACTAAACCCCACATGAAGAGGATAAACGATATCCCTGCGCAAGCTATGCCAACCAACCATGTCCCTTGGCAATAACCCATAAAGGAGATTGAGGCGTCTATAATGAAAAAAAGGAAAGCTAGCGAACCGGTAACGGCTATGCCTATCGCAGCAGAGATGATGATAGCGATCAATATAAATCCAATCACAATCCCAATCTTTTAAAGAATGTCCCTTGCACTATTAGCAGACGCTTGTGTGGCAAGGTTTGTCTCCATCTTTCTATTGTTATCGATAACGGTTATGCCTGTCGTCGCCTCCATCTCTTCATCGTTATCGATAGTGGGAGTTGTATCTCTCTTCGTTCCATTGAAGAAATACCTTTCATTTGAAGTTGATGAAAAATTACATCTTGAAGACATTTTTGTTCCTATCCTTAACATGAAGTAGATAATAATATTCTAAAATAATTAAACTATTTTGTCAATCTATTAAATATTTTTTTATAAATTAAAGAAGAATAAGAAGATTTTCGTTCAACCTCTGATCAGTCGATTGAATGTGAAAAATCATGAGAATGCAGGTTGAGGATCTAAGTTCGATGGCCGTCGACACGCTACAGAAGACCGTTGCATAACCTCTGGTTGGTCGACTTTACGTGAAAAATCATAAAAATTCGAGTGAGAATTCCAAGAGTTGTAATCATCATAAGATATTCATTACAAATGATTTAGATATATTCCCTCTTTTTCTATTTCCGCTGTATTACACAAGCTTGGTAGTCATCGATGAACTCCAAGAGAAGTTATGCAACGGTCTTTACAGGGGAAATAATGCAGCGGTCTTATTGTTTGGAAGAATGCGTTTCGAGAAAATGAAAGAGAAAAAATCTAGTAGCAAGACCGTTGTATAACTTCCCTTAGAGCTTGTCGTTGATCACCGAGCCATGTAGCACAACGAAAATAGAAAAGAGAAAAATATGTATAAGCAACTTATAATGAAAAATTTACTTAAACTGTAAATTTTGGGCCCTTCGCTTGGATTCCCATAAGTTTTCACATTAAGTTGGTCAATCAGAGGTTATGCAACGGTCTTGTAGTAGTTTGCTGGCCACAAAGAAGGAGAAGTATCGGTTTACACCGATACTTCTCCTTCTATGAATACTTCTTTTTTTTAGGATAGTTGAATGTGTCCCAAAGGTTGAATACGCACTTCAGGAACAATCTCTTGGTAAGACAGCACGGGGACGTCCGGGAATTCTCCTTCAATCAATTTTCGTACAAACCTTCTAACGTCGATCGCGGTCAAAAGAACGGGGGGTTGCCCTCCAAGAGGAGGAGAAACTAAGGTATCTCGCATCGCGTGTAGAATCATCTGAACAGAATCGGGATCCAAAGCGAGATAGGACCCTGCAGAGGTTTGCTTGATTGCCCCCCTGACCATGTCTTCAACTTCTGAATCGACTAGATAGACTGCAAGCATAGGTTGCCCCAAAGAATATTTATAGCTAATATACCTTCTTAAAGAAGATCGTACATATTCCGTCAATAGCACTGTATCCTTCTCGGTTTGAGCCCATTCCCCTAAAGCTCCTAAGATGGTACGTAGGTCCTTGATGGAAATCTGTTCTTCTACCAGACGACGAAAAATTTCCGTTAACCGTTGTAGGGGGATAAGGCGGGCAACTTCCTTCGTTAAATCTGGAAAGGACTTTTCCATAAACGCCAACATCGCCCGCACCTCTTGAATACCTACAAACTCCGCTGCGTAACGCTTATAAAATTGGGAAAGGTGCAAAATCATCACTTCTAATTCACCCCAGAATTTGATTCCTCCCTTCTTCAAAATTTCAAGATATTTTTTTCCTACCCATAAAGCCTCTTTCCCCATTGAACTCTTTGCCTTGGTGAAAGGAAGGTTATAGCGACGCAAATCCTCTTCAATCGCGTTGGTCAACACGTGACCTTCGACCGATTTGCCCTGCATGACAGGAACCTCATTCAAAAGGATCGCAAAATCATCTTCCCCAAGGGTAGCAGAATCTGTACGTACGTGAACCCCTGGAAATCGCACCCCCAAATCTTGATAAAGCGCATGTCGCATCTTAGGAATCATTTCCTCAACAAAAGATCTTTCTCCTTTTCCTTTTTGTACTAAGAGCGATAAATGTTTTCCCGTTTCGATGATGACCGGCAAGGTCAGCGCATAATCTTCGCTTCCACCTAAAACCACGGAGTGCCCCTCTACTTCTGTCTCTACGCTTGGACCCTCAGCAGCTAAAGCCTTTGCCTTCACCTTTTTCGCCTTCAACCAATTTTTTATTCCTGGCAGTCCTAAAACCGAGGATAAGATGAAAAAGATCCAAGAAGGAAACCCCTTTAAAAAACCCATTAGAAAGATGACAGAGGCCGCAAGAACTAATCCCTTTGAATGAGAGAAAATCTGCGAATAAATGTCCTTCCCAAGGTTTGCTCCCTTCTTCTCGCTCGATACGCGGGTGATCACAATTCCCGCAGTCACGGAGATCATTAAGGAGGGCAGTTGAGTGACCAACCCCCCACCAATTGATAACAGACTGTACCTTTGTGCAGCTTGAAGAGCTGTCATCCCGTGAAAAACCATTCCGATGATCAACCCACCCACAATATTGATGACCGCGATAATAATACCTGCGATGACATCCCCCTTAACAAATTTCATCGCCCCATCCATCGCTCCATAAAGTTGACTTTCCTTTTGCAAAGCCAACCTCAATTCCCTAGCTTGGTTAGAGTCAATGACTCCGCTGCGCATGTCTGCATCAATGCTCATCTGTTTACCGGGCATCGCGTCCAGGGTAAACCGTGCCGCTACCTCGGCTACCCTCTCCGCCCCTTTGGTTACCACAATGAATTGAACGATGGTGATGATCAAAAAGACCACTCCTCCTACGACAAAATTCCCTCCGACCACAAAATCCCCAAACGCCATAATAATATGCCCAGCATCTGCGTGTAGCAAAATCTGTCTAGTCGCTGCGATCTCAATTCCCAAACGAAAAAGGGTGGTGATTAGCAATAGGGAAGGAAAGATAGAAATATGTACAGCTTTTTGGATGTACAGAGAAACCATAAGTAAGGTGATTGACACCCCTAAGTTAAGAACGACAAACCCGTCGATCACTACCGGAGGAACCGGAATAATGATCATCATGATGATCACCACGACAAAAAAGGCGACAATCACATCGCTGGAACGGTTAAAGAAGTTTAACGTCCTCATATTTCCCAACAGGTGGAAAACTTTTGAACCTTTCATTTAAAGATCTCCAAACTATACTCTGAGGCCTCCTTCTCCGCTTCCAACCGCTGAAGCCATTTGAGCATTTCTGCAATGGCTTCATAGGTGTCCTCAGGCACATACTGGCCTGCCTTGCCTGTATAAAAAAGTGCTCGGGCTAAAGAACGATCATACCAAATGGGAATATGATGACTTTGGGCTATGGCCACAATATTCTCTGCCAATATCCCCTGGCCCATCACGATGATCTTGGGAGCGGGATGTTTCTCTGCCTCATATTCTACTGCTACTGCAATTTGTGTTGGATTGGTCACAACCGCCTTTGCTCTCATCGTCGCCATTGGTCCTTCTTGATAGGCGATCTCCTGTTGAACCTGCCTTCTTTTTCCTTTGATCTCTGGATTTCCTTCAGTATCCTTTAGCTCTTGCTTAAGATCAAATTTCTCCATCTTCATCTCTTTGGCGAAGGTCTTTTTTTGAAAAACCAGATCAAATACGGCCACGACCAGGAAAAAAATCCCCACCCGAACGACCACTCTCACCAAAAAGTCACTAAACACAATCGCACTCCCCAAGACAGGTAGGGAAGCAGTGGCGATAACCTCGGGCAAACTGTCATAGATCACCGAATAAATGAGGATAACAGCTCCTATAATTTTTGCTACGGATTTTAGCAGCTCGACAAATGTTTTGAGTTTAAAAATTCCCTTCAGGTTGGTGACAGGGTTGAGCCGCTTGATATCCGGTTTCATTGCCTCCATTGAAAAAAGGGGGCCGATGATCAAAAAATTTACCAACACCCCCACTATGGAAACAATGATCAAAAAGGGAAGGGAGACCATTAAAATGACCTCTATTCCTTTTGCCACCAAGGTGGGGAGATATTCTGAAAGGTGTAACCCAAAACGAATGCTTTTAAACGCTATCATCATGTACCCTGCCAGTTGCTGAAAAAAAAATCCGGCAGTCACTACGACGAGAATAAAGGAGGTAACGAAGGTAAATGCGGCGGGAAAATCCTTAGATTTTGCCACCTGCCCTTTTTTGCGTGCATCTCGCAATTTTTTTGGGGTGGCCTTCTCTGTTTTTTCCGCCATACGTTATATCCACTATCTGTGATCCGCAAATACTCTCTTCAATGTAACATAGGCAACCACAGAATCACATCAAATAAACAGGTCCGCTACCAATGGGTTTCGACTCCGTTTCGAGTTCAAGCATCACAAAGAAGAATTGTTTATAGTGTTTCGCATACTATTAGCTTACTATTGCGTAGGTCGAAAAAGCAAAGTGCACACAAAATTTCGCTAAGTTTTCTCAAAAAGAATTAACATAAGACGTTGATTTTAAAGAAAATAAACCTATAACTGAACAGTTAAATTGGGGGCAGATTCGTACGACGCATCCTCCGTGAATACGTACCAGATTGCACTTTTTTTAATATTGACCCCCTCTCGCTCCGCTGAGACTTATAAACGCATTTTTGGGTTGTTTGAAACCCTGACCATGGGCGATATAGCGTATACAATCAGCACTCTGGTCGCAGACAGAGTTGTCTAGCTTGATAGGTCGCTCGCTAAAATGGAACAAGGAAAAGGCAAAAGTCCGTCTAAGCAAATCCTTAGTCCGCAATCTTTTGAAATGTTTTTCACATCTGTGGACCTTTCTTTATAAAGAGGGAGTCGCACCTACGAATAACTTGGCTGAAAGAGCTCTTTGTCCTTATGTGATACTCAGAAAAATTTTTTTAGGAAGTCAATCGACTTAAGGAGTTAGACTGATCGAAAGGTTGATGATCATAGCCGTTGCTTTGCAACAAAGGTCGAAAAATGGGCCTGTTGAGAAATGGGAGATGTCGACAAAATTTTTCAAGACTAACTTAAAATAAAAGGATTTGAGAGGTATAATTCGTTCATAAGCAATTGAGTACAAAGACTATGTTCAAATCCATACGAAAA
>Ga0209562_1000485_pt1 | contig 13541 bp, 6 predicted proteins | sample WorMetvacBELIZE2_FD_187399 | JGI IMG/M metagenome (GOLD analysis project Ga0209562, IMG submission 187399) | Marine gutless worms symbiont microbial communities from Max Planck institute for Marine Microbiology, Germany - Olavius vacuus BELIZE.2... | ecosystem: Host-associated > Annelida >...
GTGTACTGTGTGGCGCAGTGCCAAAGTGTCCCAAGACATTTCCGCACTAGTGCCGAAATGTCCGGACAGTTCGGCACTGGTGCCGAAGTGTCTTATGGACACTTCGGCACTAGTGCCGAAATGTCTTGGGTCCGAAGTGTCCTGGGTCCGAAGTGTCTTGACACCATTTTACCAAATAGCCTACCGGTAGGCTTACTTCAAATGGCCTATAATGACACTGAACATCAATGACACGTGTAATTATTCTTCGGCATTAAACAGTCTTTTCACACACGAAATGTCTTCCCACACATCACACGTCAGTGTTGTTTATACACGACTATGATGATGATGATGTTTTCGGCTGCAAGCATGTGCTCCTGTTTGTTGCCGGACATAGGTGTGCATCACTCAGAGTTTTTACGCCATAGTGCCCGGCCGAGACTCAAACCCGCGACCTCTTGATCGCGAGTCCGACACCCTACCGCAACACCACGACGCCATCTTAATGTGTTTAATGTACTCGACACAAATAGACACTGGGGCCAATACGTCATCGCAGCCGACAGTTTGCCATTCACACTATAAGCAACGCCGCCTCGACTTTTAGCATGTGCCATACACTGCAGGTCTCCGATAGCTGCCGACGACGTTTCTATATATACTCCAGGATTAGCCCCCGGCATCTATTTCTGTTACACTGAAAATTAGTACTGTTTCTTAATTATTTCCCCCAAAAAGAGTGCGTCATTCTTGAAAGAATACCGCAAAAATGCGAGTATAATATGCACTTGAGTATAACACATAGGCAGAAATTGGTCACATTTGCAAGTATAATACACAGGTATAACTCAGACGATGTGGTTGTAGTATAATCGACTTCAAGCGAGCCTTGTAATTTTAGATTTATAGTTTCAGCTTGGCAAAAGCAGTGTAGACTTATCATTACTGGTATAACGAGTAGTATTGATGTGACAAATGCACATGCTTACATGCTTAGTTTCAATTTAGACAGTTTAATAGCCAGAAACATCAGAAACCACTGGAGTGTAGCAGTGTGCAGTCGTCAGCAAATTTAAATAAAATAAAATATCTGTGTCTACAGCTTTTACAACAGAAATCACTAAACACTACTGGTCCAGTCGTAGATCCTCGAACAGTGGTACTGCTTCACACAGTTGATGGAGAGTTGTATATAAATACGTAAACATCACCGGATTTTTAAAATATTCCAGTTGACAGTAAACCTTTGTGTTATATGAGTTCATGATTACAGATGATTCGGTAGTTGTTATACACAAAAGCTATTACAAATGCAAAAGAGTTTAATTGGTACAACGTACACAACTTTTGTATGCATAGTTTTTTCAATGGTGTGTGCTGTGTAGGGTTAATTCACATAGCCGGTAGTGTCGGTCTGTCATTGCTTGCACCACGGAAGAAAATAAATGTCATGTTGATTGGCAATCATTCTGCTGGAAAGAGTAGCTTCGTTAACTGGTACTAGTCTGACTAATATGACATTGCTTGATCTAGTTTTTACTTCAGGCAGTTCTTTATCGTTAAATTTTTGAAGTGTACCATAATGATTGAAATATTAAACAGGTTATTAAGTGTTTAATTAGCAGCTAGTTGCTTTGACTGTACTATCACAGACTTTTCAAATGCACATGTCTCACATATATGAGAGATACTAATGGTAGTGATAAAAAATTTCATATCAGTTAACTTCCAAAAGAGTAATTGGTACAACGTACACAACTTTCGTATGCATAGTTTTTTCAATGGTGTGTGCTGTGTAGGGTTAATTCACATAGCCGGTAGTGTCGGTCTGTCATTGCTTGCACCACATTAAAATTCTTAAATTGGTCTGTTACTGCATTGAGCAGCTTGTTTGTGTGTAGTATGTCAATGTCAATGTCACTGTCAATATAGATTCAGCAGTATAAGCAGAACAATTGGAAATTGAAAAGTATAGCACAGTTGCTTAAAAGATATGCAGAGGAAACAGTCTTTGCAAGCATACTTAATCGAGAAAAATGGTTTTCATTGATTAAAGATAGTAGTGTATTATTAAGTGACTTTTAACAGTTAGTCTATTTAGTTGATCCATGATTTGTTAGGTACATTGAGGAACATGTTCAGCGTACTGGTGTTGCCATTGAGACACAGGGCTTCACATTGGTGACCAGTGGCCGAAAACGTGAATCTCTGATGGTACTGTACTGATGCTTGTGTTTCTTTAATTTGTTTCTTTTTCTTGGCAGTTAACAGAATATGCAGATAGCACAGCATTTTTTTGTGGAAAAGAATTAAAAAGAGTGACCAGTTTCTGTGTAAAATACCTTAATTTTAACAAGATACTTTCTAATGTTAAATGTTTTTATTAAAAATTGTTAGTGAGATCTCTTCAGATGTAATCAAATGCATTTGGTTCGGAGTGAAAATCTATAGGGGTATACATGTCAAAGTCCTTTCCTTGATGTACTTCTGTTCAGTCCAGTTTGACAATATGCTATTACGGTAGTCATTGTTCTAGTGTGCTTAGCAAAATAGAATCTTAATTGTGTGATTGCTGTAGCTGTTGTTGGACAACTTTGGATACTAAAGACAGGTCAAGTGTTATTTAAATAGTCGTGTCAGAGTAGCTGGAGCTGCTGTGAATTATTGATTATGGATTCTGATGCTTAAATAGCATAGTGTACTGTTGTAGAATGTTACATTGCATGTGTACTTACAGGGTGTTGCAACACTACTGCTGTATCCTCATTTTGAACCGCTTCGTCAGATTAATGGTAGTTATTTTGCTGCTAACTAGTATAATTGTATTTAATATCTAATCTAATCTATGGCCTAAGTAGGAAATACTATCTCAAGTTCACTAGAGCATTGCAACATAAGGAAAATATGACTTCAGAACATGCACAGTTTCAATATGTATTCTTTATTATCTGGCTAATCATTTTTTTCGCTCTGCATGGAATGCCAGTGCGGACTAGCGATGGGAAAGGTGTATGTCCGCGTCTGTCTATCTGTCAAACGCATGCATTGTGACAAAACGGAATAAAGATCTGTGCACATTTTTATACCATACGAAATATCATTAGCCTAATTTTCTGAGAAGAATGTTTGGTGGGGGCGACGCCTTCTACCTGAAGTTTTTGGTCAACTGGCCTCCATTGGAGCGAAATCGCTGATTTTCAACCGATACTCGCTCGTAGCGCCTCAGCCGTAACACCCAGCGAAAAAAAGTATAATTAACACTAATAGGAAGTACACTACGTGCTTTCCAATCAGCGTAAGATTATCATCGTATGCTTGCCCCTAAGCCCTCCAAAGTGGGTTCAAAAAAGCAAAACAGCCGTAAAATCGCACCTCGCTTGAAGAAAGTCTGCTACAAAGTTTTTTTTGTGTGTGAAAACTGTCAGCGGCATAGTTGTAAGGTATTCAATGGCCTAACTATCCGTGCAAAAAATGATTGGTGGGGCGACCCCTTCTACCTGAAATTTTGAGTCAAACTGGCCGCGTTGGAGCCAAATCGCTGATCCCGCCTCAGCCGTAACGCCTAGCGAAAAATGTTCTGTTAACACTAATAGGAAGTTTACTATGGGCTTTCCATTGAGCCTAAGATGAACACCGTATGTTGTCCTTAAGACTCCCCCAAAGGGTGGCTCGAAAACACAAAGTTTCCAAAATTTGAACAATAAGCTGCGGTAACTCTGAAACGGTACGAGATAGGAATTAGTATTAATCACTAATGGAAAGTCGCATACAGACTTTCGATTGATACTGACCTCGATGACTTTGAACGACCTGAACGGCATTATAGCTCTTTAATTAGCGTTTTTTTTCACCGAATTTGATAGCTTTGCTGGCCAATTACGTCACAGTGGTTGAAGATTGCTAATGTCCGTAAATATTGTCTCCCAGTTCCAGTCTTCCACTTTTGGCCAAAGCTAACCCACCCTGTAGCGCGGTCTCTCTGTGATAGCTGAGCTACTTGTTTTCTGTGCAGCTGATTCTAACATCTGAAACTTGTAGTCATAGTATTCTTTTTCTCAACGTGTGCAGAATACAAATCAATCTGACAGTGATATTGGTGACGTGATGGTGCTATTGGTTGGGTGTCCAACTTGTGAGTCACAGGTTGCAGATTGGTGTCCTGCCTCAGCACTATTGCACAGTGGCATTGGGCAAGCTGCTTACACCTATGTGCTTCTGTCACCAAGCAGTGTAATTTGGTACCTTGTGACGGTATAGAAATGTGTGTATTATCGTTGTTATTAATTATGTGTATACTGCATATTGCTGATATAACTGTAATGAGCCAATCTCCAGTGAGTTAAGTGGAATTTCAATATTTTTGCTTGCGGTTCAGGCATTATTGACTACCTCACTACTGAGATATCGACGTCGAAGCAGAAAAAGTTCAGCTTGGTTACGTTTATTGACACGCCTGGCTTGGTTGATGGAGATATGAAGTATCCATTTGATGTCAACAGAGCTATATTGTGGCTCGGTAAGGCCAGCTGACTTGAGATTGAGTTTATCATATGTTTTGCTGTTGATTTCCCAAAATAACAGTTTGTTACTCAGTTTTGGTTCAAGCCTTTTGAATTATCACACATTATGCTTTGCTGATGTTATGATTAAAATGCGGATGAGATTCTATTTAAAATTTATTGTCTAAATGTGAGGTCAGTATATTCCAGATCATTTACCTGGCTACTTGGATACCTGGTTACCTGTATTGACTTGCGTCTTGTATTACTGTTTGGTCAGGTGACATTGCTGATCTGATATTTGTATTTTTTGACCCGATCGGCCAAGCACTGTGCAAACGCACACTGACACTGGTGGAGCAGTTGAATGACAAACATGCCGAGCGGATGAGATTCTATTTGAGCAAAGCCGATGAGGCTGGACATGAAGCAGACAGACAGGTTACTCTGTTTCACTAGGGTTTTGTGGTGTTCAAATTTGCTAGTTTAATTATTTTTCTGTGTGCTGTTTATGCAGAATAATGCAGCACACCTTCAGCAGTATACCCTACATATACAACATTTCCACGTTGCCACAAAGTCATAATTAATCTCAAAGCATGTACATTATTAATGCACGCTATTAATCTGGATCCAGATTATTTGGGACACTAGGACTTGTTGCCGGATGCCAGTCCAACGTTATGTCAGTCCTATCAGGAACCAAATGTTGGTCTTTTAAGTTTCTACCTTCACCACAAAACATGCTGATTAGGATGCGAATAAAGAATGGTGTTGGCAGACTGTTGTTTTATAGGAATGTAAACCAATGTTTGATGAGATATTGGAATTTCTTAGATACAGTCCGAATCAGTGGTTAATTGGTACATCATTCACAAGCATGTTGTTTTTCATTTGCTGCAAGTCTGCAACATATGTTAGTGATGTGTCCTGTCATTCTAGGTTTCTGATGAAAGTTGGTAGTTGGTAATAATTATTGTAATATTTTGTTTTTTTTTCTCCAGCGAGTGATGATGCAGATTGTGCAAGAGCTGTGCAAAAGACCAGGACTGAATCGAACTGGTTTTGAAATGCCGACGATATACATTCCAAATCCATCTGGAAAGGTATATGACTGCATTTTATGGTTGCTGGTATTTTGGGGGCTGGTAACTTGATCGGGTTTAATGCTCCATTTGACACAAATAGGTTATTTTGGAGTCAAGTCTTTCCAGGATGTCATTTGCACTCTACTGGCAACCAAACTCACAACAGTGAAGAGAAAAGATACAAATAAAACACAAAAGCTACCCCCAAAGGCATACAAACTGGCCATAGTTGAGAAAAAACACATTCGGAAACCTAACTTCTGGTAGCTTGATGTATTATTTCCTGGCAGTCATACTGCTCAGTTGTTGTCCATAGGAAGGAAGGGTCTGGCACTTCGTAACTGACTGTAATGGAAGAAACTGAGGTTGACTGATTGGTGTTTGGATACAGAACTTGTTCCATTACACTATAATACTTTACTGGTTTAATTGATTAGTTAAAACTTAGCTCACTTCCATACGAGGTTGATGTATGATTTATGCTGCATTATTGACAGCCAAGTCGCTGCATGAACCAAATTGACGACGTATGTAAGGACATTGAGAAGACGATTAACTTGACGGTGCAGAACACACTGAACACACTGGAACGTGACTGCGAGCAGATCGCCGAACTTATCGACAAAAAGCTCGCCGTTGACAGGTTTGCTGTTTCTTATGTTGGCGTCACATTTTGCAGTGTGTGTCAACATTGAGACCGAGAAAAGCTTTTGAGTGTTGAATGAACATATTCCTCATAGTGTTCTTTCAGTAATATTTCTGTGTGTGATTTGAATGTGTGAAAGTTTTGTTGTTATTCTGCTAATAAAATGTGGCATCAACTCTGCAAAACAGACCGACTGTGTTTTTTTTTTGAAAATAGCAAACTATGTGCTGAGGCACTGGTATACTTCTTACCTTATATTTGTAAATTGCTATTGTGGCTACAAATTAAAGGTGATCATTTAGCATTTAGGTTTTCTCAAGTGAGCTTTTATGCTTGTCTGTACAGTGCTCACCGATCAAGCAACTTTCATGCAAGAATAAAGGGACTGATATTCTATGGCCTTGGAGTGCTCCTTCCACTGCTGCTGTTTATGGACTTGCTGGCTCGTAGTATGTCACGGGATGTTCTCGACCCGTTGCTTGGCTCTTCGGGCACTGAAGCACTACTCATGTACCTGGTAAAATAATAGAGATTGTGTTGTGTTTCTTGACTTTCAAACACTGAGAATTCTGCCAATTGTTATTTTGTTTAATAATTATGTTTTGTGGCTTAAATGTGTATTTTGCAAAGTTTAATATTTCATTACTTTTTTTATAATTGTCAGTTGCCCGCTGCACTTTTACAGTATACATAGGGCACAGTATCACTTGCATACATTTGCTTGGTGTACAGAAAAGTATTTTAAGATTTTGGTCATGCACTGTGAGGGTGAATGACTTAGGTACCACAGTGCAGCATAGGTGTATTGCTGAAATGAAGAAGCATTGAGCAAGATAGAATATGTTGACATGGACAGGACTGTCATTAGTGGAATGCTTCCGAGCTGTGCAGGATAGTGTGTCTGGCCTTTGTCCTTCACTAATAAGGGTGGACTAGTCCAGTCCATATAGATACCAATAAGCTACTATAATATGAATGATGGTGTATTGGTTAGGATATTGATATCCTTGCAGTCAAGAATTTGTGGGTTTGAATTTCTGCCATTCCACTTTTGTAATGACTGGGCAACTTGTTCACACAGGAATGCTTTTATCACTAAGCACTATAATTTGGTACCAGTCAAACGGCAGTGATGATTGCAAAACGGCAGTGATGATTGCAGCTAGAAATTTGACCAAAAGTTTGATTTCTCACTGGCCATGCATCGTTGACTTTGTGATGTTCCCAAAGGCTCTGTGCCTAAGATGAACACCCACCTGAATTTTGCAACTAGTCTGGCCATCCATTCCTGTGTGGGTGGTGACGCCTTAAGGCTGTGGAGTAAAGGCAGGTATCATTCATGTGTGGGTGGCAGGTAAAACAGTGTGATCTTGTTACACACGGGCCATATCTGAGCACTTTAGAGATAAAAGGCTTATAGTAAAGCGCTATTTAAATTCATCTGTTTTTACTTTACCTGTGCCTAGGTAGTCACCCCGAAAGTAAAGGTAAAGGTAAGGTGCCTAGGTTGGCATGACATACTGGTACTTTTTTCTAATTTTCTGTGATGTCTGACTGATAGCAGACCTTCAGAACTGTGTGGAATGTATGCTGTGTGGTTAGGCTCCAGTGCACGTGATCTGGCAAATCCTGCCGAAGCCATATCATTTCTATGCATGGGGCGTGTTCTTGCTCGTCTCCATATTTTTGTTCTTCCTCGCCCATCAGTCGTCAAAGTACGTTTTGAAATGTTCTTAAGTAATTTAGGCATAATTATTTTGTCGTTGGCACTCCAGTATCAGAATATAACAGTGATAATGATTAGGATACAGATTTATTTGTTTCAATTCTGTCACTTGGAGTGATGAGCACTTTTTCCATTTTATTTGATTATCTTCCTTAACAATCGTAAGCTGGCTGTTTTGAGCAGTATTGTAATAACGGATAATATTAAGCACCAGAACAGGTATAACTGCTATTGTTGATTTGATGTCGTTTCATTCCTGAATAATTAATACATTGATTGTATAGCTTTTTCCATCTAAGTAACTTTTGCTATATTGAAAGCTGCAATAAGTACTGTAAAAACGAGAATTAAGTGAGAATTTGTTAGCTACATTTGTGTAGTGTTCTTACGCTTTGCAAGTTATTTTTATTTCCACCCATTAGAACAGACTTTCCCGCTATTTTGCCAGCGATTGCATTGCACATTACTTCTGCAGTACATTACATGACTAGTACTGTTTTCATTTTGTGACAGCCTTTATTTGCAGGTTTTAATAGTTTTCTTGCTCATCAGTGCTAGTTGTTATTAGTTTTTTTTTATTTTTTCTTTCTTTAATTTTATTTAATTTGAAGTAAAACTTATTATTTTTTGTTGTTGTTCAGTGTTCAGTATATTTCTCGCATGTATAGGCCTATCTAGTTTTAAACACCACCATGTCTGATAGCATCAGATGAGCACTTGTTCACAAATTAATACCAAATTATAGTTCGGATAACTGTTTGCTTCTGTTGTTGCAGTGTTATGCTGAGTTAAGTGTACTTTGCTTTGCTTTAGTTAATGTTAGTTTCTGTAGTTTTCATTTTAGTTATTATTAGTTTTTGGATACTGAACTTTTAGTTTTATTTTATTATCGTTTTCAACAGGGTTTTTGTTCATATTTACCGGAGTTTTCGTTTTAGTTTATAGTTATTGAAAACTTTGACTTTTCATTAATGGAGTATTTCATTTTTGTTAATGAAAACGTCACTAGCTGTAAGTTAGTTACATGATTTATGTCATACTTTGGGTTATGTCGTCAGGAAGCGACCAACTTTGTCACGTCGACAAAAACGAGAACTTATGGAGAACCGCGACTATGTTAGGAACTTTGTCAAGTCTAAAAAGGTGTGTGTTGGTAACTCATCACTCAGTCCAGTCCGGTTATCTTGTACTTTCACTGTGCATTTTGAAAATAATGTTTCTTTGTATTATTTTCCGATTTTTTTTGCATTTGCATTAATACATTAATACATCAGCAAATTCGGATGCATCTAAGTCTGACATACATCTGGCTTAGTTCAACTTGCTAAATTATAAGTACACAAGTATTACGACGTAAATAGTTGCTTGTTGTTAACCAGGACTGCACTGAATAGTGACCACATACATGTGTGCACTGTACACTAGAAGAGTGCCATTACTTTAGGCCTGTGCAGTAATAAAGCGTACTGTTATTGGCAAGAAGTTTGAATGTTATTATTTCTCACATTATGTAGTCATTTAATGATGTGTTGAAATTATGCATGGTTTGTGGTCTAAATGAAGTCTATATTTGTCCGTTTGCTCGGAAATACTGCCGCATTGAGTGTCAAAAATGCTGAAAAAAAACCCTATCAGTGAAAAACATGGTAGGCAGGTCGTTTTATCCCTCTTATTGGCCTTGACCCCATAGGTGGTTATGGTATACCACTAAGTCTGTGACACTTGGCCAGTGTACTAGCAGACCTGTGATTACCTTCCCTGCCTCGGAGCATCACCGCCCTTTGACCGGTAGCAACTATAGTGGTAATCCTGTCACTAACTGTAAACTTGTGCTGCCATCAAAAGTGGCTAAAATTTTTAAAATGGCAGCATATACATAGATGTTAGCAACCTGCAGGCGGGACTCACATCACAGTTGATACTGATATTTGGCATCTGAGGGTTGACGGCTGTTTGGTGCCATTCTATGAACTGGATGATCATTCTCTCGCAATTACATTTTCATGATGACAGTGCTATAGACATTATCATGAGTATTATTAGTATTAATAGTAATAGTAGTAGTATATACTGTCACGTAATTAGATTTGGTCTTATCTAATAGTTGGTGTTGTGTTTGTTCTTCTGAATTACAGCAAACACTCTATCAGGAATACTTGCAACAAAGTGTGGCCGAGCATGACCTCTGACATCTACGCCTATTTTCTGCTGAAACTGCTTAACTAGATTTTTAAAATTTCATGTCTGTTGTGTGTTGATGGAAGTGTCATTTGTGGCATATCTGTTCGCATGTTACACTTTTTGTTTAGTGTTTTTTGAAAATTGCTGATCTGAAATCAGTATTTTCGTGTGTTGTTGATAATGTATGTGCGGTCTGTGTTGTTCCTGGAAAGTCCTGCAATTTGAAAGTTGAAATCTGCAGGCCTGGAAGAAAGTCCTTTAAACAGACAAAGAGTTCTGAAAAAGTTCTTAAATTCAGCCTATTAGTTTCATTTTTTTTCAGATAGCTAATTCACTTATAAGAAAAATGTGTAAGATCTTTTCTGTTGGGTTATTTTTGTGAAACCTATGTAGCTGTTTGAAGTTACTGTTCTGGTGCAATCATTGCAGTCTTTCCAGTTTTATATTTGCAATGATTGCACAGTCGTGGAAAACTCAAGAAAACTGGTTTCTAGTGACTTGGAAAACCCTGGATATTAGTTATTTTTGTACCGGTACTTGCAAAGTCCCAGTATGTGGATAGCTTCATATAATGTGTGCACTGGCACACACTCATTCATATGTTAAATATTTCTTGTCCTACGTAGTGTATACCAGTCCGTTCCATCTGTTGCATGTTCAGCATTTCTATTACTTATTCTTAGGCACTGGAGATTTGCAGCATGTGATGTGCAGTAAAATTAAAATGCATAACAGAAAAATGTCAGAAATCTACAAAACTGTCCGAGAATTGCACAGTATTGTATGATACTGCCTAGAAACTGGTCTGGTTCAAAGAAACCTGGCCAGCTGCAGTGCCTAAAATGTAAGTGTGGCAGTTTATTACATGCAGCATTTTTGTTAATATTTTGATATCCTCTTGCTTGAAATCAAATTATTTTGATATTATGTTGTCATACTTATTTACTAACACTGAAAAGCAAATATTACAGTGTGTCCAGTAAAAACACAAAAATATTTTTTGTAATATCTTCTATAAAACTCTGGCAATTTTAATAAAATTTGGTACACCGTTTCCTGAAAAAATTTGCTGCAAAGTGATATAAACGTTTTCGACCTCACCTGAATAATGTCTCTGCACTATAAGGCAGTAGAATGTAGAACATCTGACGTGACTCAGGCATTGTTTACGTTTTAACTTTGCAAGGTGCATTTATGTTTCTGTGAACATTTTGATATGTTTAACTTAAACCACACAAATATATTTTGTGTATATTTTGAGGATCGTACGCATAGTAGTTGGATTTACTTACCTTCACATGAGTGCTTTGTTAATGTATATTCTGACTTTAACTTAAATTTTTATGTTGTATTAGCATTGTGCAGTATCATTTCTTTGTTATTTTGCCTTCACCATCAAAGATTCAAGGGCATAGGCTATGTTTTTGGATCTGCCATTCGCCGCCATTCTGTCTGTCCATTTTGTTAACACCTAATTTGTGACATGATATCTCTTTACTTAATGGAGGGATTTCAGTGAAACTTGCTACAGTATTTTTCACGTGAGTGTGAATTTCCAAAAAGATTACCAAGGTCATAGGGTCAAAGGTAAAGGTCATGCAGCGATGACTGTGGCAATATTGTGAACTCATAGCTTGTGAACCACTGAAAGAATTTGAACCAAAACTTACACATGTACTTACGAAACTTGGGAGACAAACTGATATAGGTTTTCAAGGTCAGGGTGACTAAAGTCGCATGGAAGTCTTGTGAACTCAGATACTGAACCACTGAAAAGATCTAAACCAAAACTTAAACACTTACTATAGTTAGGAGGCGAACTGATTACATATTCAAGGTCATAGGGTCAAAGGTCAAGGTTATATGTGTACAGGTGAGTGACTCCTATAATGGTGGAGGTATACATTTTGACAATGTGGCGTCGAGGCTCAATTGTTATCTATAAATATGTAAAAGCAAACACTGTTTGATGTACAGCAGCTGCATATTGTGACGAGATGCAGCAAATATCGACTAATACCGTACTAACAAGAATATTAATCTGCGCATAACAGTACAGTGTGTTAATCTGAACTTTTAACATTGAGGTTATGGGTATAGTTTCTGAGAGCGATTTGCAAATATTTTTGTATTTCTTTGATTTTTAAGAAATATTTAATACAGTTGTTTGCCTGGAGCATCAGAGCATCGTCATTGTTGTGCTTGTTTTCTGTGTGAAGTGCCTGAATAAAATTAAGTGTTCTGGCTGTTAGTTAGTTGTGCATCCATTAATTTGTGAATCTTACCGAGTGGTATGTGATGTGAGGTGATGTAGTATGCTGACTTTCTGTCGCGATCTCATTGTCATGTGTGCAAGTGATGCTGCTTGAAAATGCACAGACATATAACATGTGATGAAATCCTCTTTACGTTTGTCTTCGACAGTAGATCCCTGCCATCTCCGCCACTGCCTAACTTTTTGGCTAGAAGCCGCCGCCGCCGGAAAAACAATTCGGAGTCCAGTTTTTTTGCTAATCACCACTGACAAAAAATACTTAGTAGTAATACAGACTTTATGTGCCGTGCTGAGAGTTTTAAAATCATATTATTGTGCACTCTGTACACATCTAAAACCAGTGCGTCATCCCTATTGATGTTTTATCTGACAAATGCGAATATTTTAATAGCAACACTATTACACTCAATTTAGCCATATAGCACTGCTTAACGTTTGTAGATCTGCAACTCGCCTTTTCCAGCTTGGATACCTGCTTCAACTTTCAGTCACGCTTAAACAGCCGAGAGCTCTAAGCCGTTGCCGTCGCCGAATTTTTTATAGGCTCGCTCCGCCTCTAAAAAGAATTTGGCTGAGCCAAATTAGTCAGTTAGCCCCTGTAAAAATTTGTTCAGCCAGCCGACAGCATGAAAAAATTATTACTTTTTAGGGGACTGTTCGACAACTCCGGGTCATTTTAATGGCAATCAAATAAAATAAAGAACTAACATAACTACGAAAAATTGACTACTATAGTGCCTTTGCTGCTGTCAGTTGCTCGTTAACAGAAACGGGGACGCAGAATTTCATCTGCAAAAGTTGCAAATCATGACTTTGTGTGATTAGTTTCCGAGTAAGTTAACGTCTCACTTGACAGGTTATGAGTGTTATTTCAAAGACGAGTCTTTCCGGCGTTTGAAGGCATTATCTGGTGAGAAAGTGTTTCTGTATCACAAACTAGTTAGAGTCTAAATCACTGCTCTCTTCATCATCTAACGCGTTTCAATATACATACATAAGCTCTGCACTAGAGTTTCATAGTTCGCCAAACCACTGCTACGTCGTGTGCCTTCTTTCTTTCTTTTGCACACATGTAATTCGCCAGTGCTAACAGGTTACAACGGTAACATCAGATTCTGACGATTACGGTCACGTTGCCTCACAG
>Ga0209562_1000486_pt1 | contig 13528 bp, 12 predicted proteins | sample WorMetvacBELIZE2_FD_187399 | JGI IMG/M metagenome (GOLD analysis project Ga0209562, IMG submission 187399) | Marine gutless worms symbiont microbial communities from Max Planck institute for Marine Microbiology, Germany - Olavius vacuus BELIZE.2... | ecosystem: Host-associated > Annelida >...
TTTTAAAAGTTTAAAATTTGTGTAAAACTTATTTCTTTTGGTTTTGCAGTTCCCAAATTTCATCTCGCAGCAAAGCGGCTCGTTCGAAATCCCAATTTTTGGTGGCTTCATCCATTTCTTTTTCGAGCGTTTTTATCAAATTTTCGCGGTCTTTTTTCTTACTTCCTTTTTTGAAGTCACGCGTTTGTCCTCCCGATAAATCCGCGGAAATATCCACAATTTTTTTGATAATTGTTTGGGGTGTTATGCCGTGTTTTTTATTGTATGCTTCCTGAATACTACGACGGCGATTGGTTTCGGAAATGGCTTCTTTCATGGCTCTAGTTTCTTCATGCGCATACATGATGACGCGCCCCTCTACATTACGAGCCGCACGACCGACAATCTGTAGCAGAGAATCCCGTGATCGCAAAAATCCTTGTTTGTCCGCGTCCAAAATACCAATCAGTGCAACTTCGGGTAGATCCAATCCTTCGCGCAGTAAATTGATGCCCACAATTACCTCGATTTTTCCCTGCCGGAGTTCTGTCAAAATCTGAATTCGTTCGAGCGTTTCGATTTCGGAATGCAAATATTTAGCTTTGATGCCGTTTTCGATTAAATATTCCGATAAATCCTCCGCGTGTTTTTTGGTTACAGTGGTAATAAGGGCGCGCTGCGATTTTTTTATCACCCCTCGACATTGCTCTAATACATCATCTATAGCGTGTTTGGTGGGCTTTATTTCAATCATGGGATCGAGTAATCCCGTGGGACGAATAATTTGCTCTACAATTTCCGGTTTTTGGCAGTGGTGGTATTCAAACTTCCCCGGTGTGGCCGAAACCATCACGGCTTGATTGAGGCGATCCTCGAATTCTTCAAACTTCAACGGTCGATTATCGAGCGCGCTTGGAAGCCGAAAACCATATTCGATCAAACTCTGTTTCCGCGATAAATTTCCGTTATACATACCACCAATTTGGGGAATGGAAATATGCGACTCATCGACAAAACATACAAAATCTTTGGGAAAATAATCGAGCAGGGTTTGTGGCGGATCGCCCGGCTGGGTGCCGTTTAAATATCGCGTATAATTTTCGATTCCATTGACATAATTTGTTTCACGGAGCATTTCGATATCGTATTTGGTTCGTTGTTGTAGGCGATGCGCAGCGAGATCATTTCCTGTGGTTTTTAGTTCTTTTATGCGTACATCTAAATCGGTTTCAATTTCTTTGTTCGCTCGTTCGATCACTTCCTTTGTCGTCACGGTATGATGCGCGGGGAAAATAATGGCCTCATCTAAATCGGCGATATATGAGCCAGTAAACGCATCGACTTCGGAAATTTTTTCGAGATCATCACCCCAAAATTCCAGCTGAAAAGCAGTGTCATTATTGGGCGGAAAAACGGTCAAAACGTCACCCAGCACCTCAAAACTTCCGCGCTTAAAATCCGATTTTACTCGCTCGTATTGTAATTCCACAAGTTTCTTTATCAGCGTCCGTTGTGGATAATTTTTTCCCGCCTGCACGCGAATGGCCATGCCCTCATACATCGAAACATCGCCCAAACCATAAATACACGAAACCGATGCCACAATAATAACATCTCGTCTGGTCAACAAATTCACTGTAGCCGCATGGCGGAATTTATTAATTTCGTCGTTAATGGTAGCCTCCTTTTCAATATAGGTATCGGTTTTTGCCATGTAGGCTTCGGGCTGATAATAATCGTAATACGACACAAAATAGCTCACCGCATTGTGGGGAAAAAGTTGCTGAAATTCCGCGCATAATTGGGCGGCAAGGGTTTTATTGTGCGCCAGCACCAACGTTGGTTTTTGTACTTCTTGTATTACTTGCGCCATGGTAAAGGTTTTTCCCGTTCCAGTAGCACCCAAAAGTGTTTGGTACTGCAGACCGTTTTTTAGTCCTTTTACCAATTTCTTTATCGCATCGGGTTGGTCTCCAGTAGGGTCAAACTCCGATACGATTTTGAATTTTTTTTCTTCACTCATGTTCGAGGGTCGCTCCAGTGTACTGAGTGGAAAATTTTTCGCAATAAAAATATTGTGGGTGGGGGAATTTTCTGTCCCATTTTCCTCTTTGTCGATGGCGGATAAATTCGCGGATTTTTGCGATTTTTATAAAAAAAGGTTTTGAATATATTTCTCCTACGCCACCTCCAGTAATCGACTGCGAGCAAAAGCGGAAACGGAAGGAAATCCTTGTGCCTTAGCATTGGCTTCGATTTTTTTTCGGTCTTGTTCTGAAACTCGAAAACGAAGCACTTTTTGCTGTTTGAGCTCTTGGTGATAACTTTGGTGTGCCTCCATTAAATTGGGTAAATCTCTGATTAGCTCGGGAATGTCTTCTACTAAAAAATCTTGAACCAGCGCCAATCCATCACACGAAAAAGTCATAAGTCTTTCTCCATCTCCCATAAATGGTTCGCTTAAGGTATAGGCGTATCGACGATTACGGTAAGTAAAATAATTCATGAAATGATAAGATTAATAAATTTTTTCTTGTAAACGTTTTTGCAATCATCGTTGTGAACAGAAAAGCTAATAACGGTTTTTTCGTCTTTGTAGCACAATACATGACTTCCTCTTCCTTCTCGAAAACTATACCCCAAAGACTCCGCCAACGCTTTGATCTCAGAAAATCGTAAATTCTGCGGAGAATTCTTAAATTTTTCGAGCAACTTTTGTGCTCTAGTCATCCTGTAGCTACATTATAATTTTGTAGCTATATTATGTCAAAACTTTCTATTTCGCAAGATCTACATCTACGAAAGTAGAAATATGATATGTCTATTTGAGAGAAACTGTATTGAGTAAGTCTCTTTTTTATCTACGAAAGTAGAAATATGATATGTCTATTTGAGGTTTTTCGTAAACTTAGCAGATAGTTGTTATCTACGAAAGTAGAAATATGATATGTCTATTTGAGACGTATTAAGCCCCATAAAACCCTGACCATCTACGAAAGTAGAAATATGATATGTCTATTTGAGGTAGTTTTTGGATTGCAAGTAGTTGCTTGATCTACGAAAGTAGAAATATGATATGTCTATTTGAGTGTGTATTTTGTCGACATAGACGAAAACGATCTACGAAAGTAGAAATATGATATGTCTATTTGAGTAAACTTCACTACGAATGGAAAGAGCGATTATCTACGAAAGTAGAAATATGATATGTCTATTTGAGCATCATGATAGCGTAACGACTAGCATCTATATCTACGAAAGTAGAAATATGATATGTCTATTTGAGCATCATGATAGCGTAACGACTAGCATCTATATCTACGAAAGTAGAAATATGATATGTCTATTTGAGTCAATAATCACTACATCGGACTTGTGGATATCTACGAAAGTAGAAATATGATATGTCTATTTGAGGATTTTGGAATTTGTGATTCTCCTCCTTTGCTTGGGAAAAAAATACTCAACACTCTTCACCCCACACACTTTGATCGTGTAGTGGTATTTGTACTTTTGGTAGGAGCGATTAAATTGTTGCTTTTCTCGTAATTTTCCGCGGATTTTTTATCAGTGATCCAAAACTTTTCATCTTTTGGTTTTTTTATCTTTTCATCTCTTTCAAAAAAGTGTAGCTTTGCCATGTTTCCCAAAAATAAAATACCGCCAAAATATGTGCAAAAAAATACGAGTCTGGATTTTTATCGTCTTCCTATTGGAAACATTTTTTGGGGGGGGAAATTTTTCACATGCCACTCCCCTACCAAAAAGCCAAACAATCGTATTGGATGGTAAAAATTACACGGTTTCTTTCACAAAAAATCCCCATCTACTCCAAGAGGAAATGGCTTATCTGTGGCAATTGGGAGATTTAAAAATCCCCTTGGAAATCACGGAGGGAAAATTATTACACCATGATTTACCACTTAATATTACGCAGGAAAAAACCTGGACAATAAATAAAGAGGCGTTTGGAAAATGGTTTAATCGAGTAACGGGCGCCGAAGAAGAAAAAAATATAAAACCCGTGAAAATTACCACTAATGATAAAGGATGGATAAATTTCAAGGGACGCCCCTATGGTGGTGTAATGGTGCATTATGAAAGCTTGGTACCATTAATGGATGAATTGATAAAACATCCCGAGGAAGAAATAAGGATAATCAGGGCGGATTTTGATCATCTGCTTTCTCCAGTAGAGGCAGATGAGGAATTAAAAAAACGGGGCATAAAAGAAGTCGTCGCCATCGGGGAATCGAATTTTTATGGCTCTTCGAAGGAACGACGACAAAATATCTGGGTTTCGACAAATATTTTTAATGGCACTTGGATACCAAAGGGATCCACTTTCTCGTTTAATACAAAGCTGAATAATGTAGATCCATCGCGCGGATTTGTGCCAGAATTGGTAATAAAGGGTGATACCACAGAAAAAGAATTTGGCGGTGGCGTTTGTCAGGTTTCGACAACGATATTTCGCGCAGCTTTCAATGCAGGACTGCCTATTCCAACCAGAAGAAATCATTCTTACGCGGTTCCGTATTACAAGCCAGTGGGATTGGATGCGACGATTTATTTAGGTGGTCAAGATTTGGAATTTATAAATGACACACCCACCGATATTTTGGTACAAGCAGTGGTAGAAGGAAGCAATTTGTACTTTGTTTTTTATGGCACCAAAGATGATCGAAAAGTGAAGTCTTTTGGCCCGATTACTTCCCATTATTCTGCTCCACCGAAACCGCTTATACTAGATACGACTGAAATTCCTCCTGGGCAGACCAGACAAATAAATGGTGGTATCGCTGGACTTCGTGCGGAGTGGATTCGAACAGTAGAAAAGGATGGGGAAATAGAAAAAGACAATTGGGTTTCTCACTATCGTCCATGGCCGGCAAAAATTTTGAGGGGGGCGGAAAAGAAAAAACTCGCTTTCGTGGAACGTGATAAAAATACGGCGGAAAAAACAGAAGAAGATGAAAAAAATGCCATCGAAAACGAGCATACAACAAATAAAGAATCAAAAAGACCCATTCGAGTTTTTAATCGAAATTAAATGAGCGAGTGGCTTTCCTTTTTAGACGCAAAACAGATACTCTTTTTCCTGGGAGGATGTGGAGTTTTTTTGGGTGCTTTCTTCACAATTTTGGCGATAAAATTTTTTCCGCGATTTTCTCTACTCGATTTTCCAGAGCGATACGGGTTAATGCGAGAAAAAATCCCCTACCCAGGCGGGCTCGCACTTCTTCCATTATTTGCGCTGGTGGTAATAATTGATGTGAAATTTTTGGCACTTTTTCCCGCCATTTTTTTATTGGCGGCGGTTTCTTTTTGGGATGACAAAAGACCAATTTCGCCCTGGTTTCGTCTGGGCGTGCAATGCGCTGGAGCGGCCTGGCTTTTTTTTCAGGGGATAAAAATTGATTTCATCGGAATTCCTTGGGAGGGTACCAATTTTGCATTAGCTGAGAGCTTTCCACTACTCGCTTTTTTTATCACCGTTATTTGGATCGTAGCGATTACGAACGCGATGAACTGGTTCGATGGACTCCCAGGACTTACCCCGGGCGTCGCCAGTATTGGATTTTTGGCGTTGGGGATATTGGGGTTGATAAAACCAGAATTGTGGCTCGATCCACAACATACTACACTTACTCAGGCAAACTGGTATTTGGCAGGAATTTTTTTCGGCGCTTTTTTCTTTTATTTGCAGAAAAAAATCATCCTCGGCGACACCGGATCACAGGTGACGGGAATGCTTTTGGCCACATTGGCAATTTTTTTGGGCGCCAAAATTGCCACGACACTTTTGGTGCTCAGTCTTCCACTTTTGGATCTCTTTTTTGTCGTTTTGAGGCGAGTTTTTCTGGAAAAAAAATCCCCCGCCGCGCATGACAAAAAACACTTTCATCACAATCTATCCCTGCTGCTAGGAGAAAAAAAATCCAGCACATTACTCATTTTTTTCTCGCTCATTTTTGGGGTTTTGGCGGTGGTTTCTGGAGGGTTGTGGAAGACAATCGTTCTCGTAATAATAGGAGTGTTTATATTGGTAATTATGGCAGTGGTTTACCGAAAAATTTTTTCCAGATAAAAAAGTTTTGCACCGCAAAAAATCGACAAAAATTTGCAGATTTCTCGCAAACCGATAAAAAGAGGTTAACCCTTTTTGTATGGAAAAAACAATATTAATCTACTGTCCGGATTGTCGCGGTCGATTTGACGCCGAAACAGAACAAGTAGTGGAAGGAGAGGTGCTAGAATGCGACCTGTGCGGAGCAGAAATTTTGGTCGTTTCCGATAGACCCATACAAGTAAAAGTCCACACCGAAGAGGACGACTTTTTTTAAAAAAATCCGCAGATTTTATTGAGGTTTCCTTAATTTTTGATTTTCTCAAGCATTTCCCGCATTTCGGCAGTCACTTTTTTTGGCATTTCATAAACAATTTTTACCAGGTGATCTCCGGTTTTATGACTAGTTTTTATGCCTTTTCCTGGTAGGCGGACGAGGGTATATTCTCGAGTGTTTTCGGGAATTTCTACTTCATCCTTGCCCCAAAAAGTTTCGATAGTAAATTTCCCACCCAAAATCGCATCAAAAACAGAAATTTTTAACTCCGAAGAAAGATCAAGTCCTTGGCGAGAAAATTTTTTCGATCGTTCTGCTCGAACTCGAACATATAAATCTCCAGCAGCATTTCCGCGGTAGCCCGCCTCACCTTTTCCGCGGAATTTCAGGGTAGTGCCGTCTTCTACTCCAGCTGGAATGGGGACAGAAATATCAGATTTTTCGCTTTTTCGCCCTTCTCCCTTGCAGACAGAGCACAGGTCTTCAAAACTACTTCCTTCTCCGCCACAAGTACTACAAAAAATTTGCTGCTGCATCGCTCCAAAGGGTGTGGAAACCCGACGAATCGTGTAGCCATTTCCGTCGCAAGTACTACATTTTTTTGGATTATTTCCGCCCTTTCCATGACACTTATCACAGGAGGTCAAATATGTGCCAGAAAATTTTTTTTCTACCCCTCGAACCGATTCTTCGAAACTCAAATGTATTTCTACTTCTAGATCATTTCCGCTGGATTTTTTGGAACCGTGACCGCTAGAATTTCCTCCAAAAAAGGAAGAAAAAACATCCTCAAAACCACCAGCAGAAAAACCACCAAAATTACTCGCATCAAACCCACCCGCACCACCAAAATCCGCTGAACCAAACTGATCGTATTGCGCCCGTTTTTGAGCATTACCCAAAATTTCATAGGCCGCATTTATTTCTTTAAATTTTTTTTCATCTCCACCTTTATCGGGATGATGTTCTTTGGCTTTTTGACGAAAAGCTTTTTTTATTTCTGCCTCGGAAGCATTTTTTGAAACACCCAGTGCAGCATACGGATCAAGGGAAGACATATTTTAGAAACAAAAATAACTTTAGAAGTATATAAAAAATTAGCAGCCTCGTCAAAGGATTGCCAAACTATAAGTGGCAAGTCTTAAGTTGTAAGCCAGACATGAAGCTAATAAGCTGTTAGCGATTAGCTCTTTTTGTGGATCAATAAAGTTCTCCATAATTTTCCATTTTGATTTTTGCATTTTTAATTTCTATAGGGCTGACACCAACTTAAAACAGATTCAAAAAACGCTTTTTAGTTTCGGTGATGGAAAAGTTTTTAGCAACAAATGACTGAGCATGACGAAGGTATATTTCGGCTTCCGTGGGATGGTCTGCAAAAAATCCGATCGTCTCCGCTAGACTCATGGGGTTTTTTGATTCGACCAAAAGAGTGGGGATTTTATCGAATTGGTAGGGACTCATACCCTCTTGTTGTTGAATAAATCGTTCAAAATTTCGGATAATTTCCCGTGGCCCTGTTTCATTGAAAACAAATACCAAACGACCCAAAACCAACGCCTCTACTACGATTCGACCAAATGTTTCGGGCTCGGTGGGTAGGACTAAAACAGCATCATACTGAGTAATTTTCTCGAGAGGGCTGGAGGTTTCCGACTCAAAGGTAAGATTTTTAAGTCCATATTCCGCGGATTTTTTTTGAAGCTCTTTGGCATATTGGATAGTTCTTTCGTCACTCTCTACCGGACTTCCGACGATATGAAACGATACATCTGGATTACGTTCTTGGAGTAAATGCGCTGTTTCCAGAGCGTATATTTGCCCTTTTCGAGGATCAATACGCCCGAGCATTAGAATGCGATTTATTTGCTTTGGTGGTGTGGAGATAGGAATAGAATCGGTATCAAATCCATTTTCGATAATTCGTATTTTGGAAACGTCTTCAGGACGGACATGAGATCGCAAATATTGACGAGTTGGAACGCCGTTGGCCAAAAGAAAATCCGCCGATTTTCCAATACGACGAAGTAAAAAAGGAGGGATGGTGAAATCGTGAAAATACGCATACCAGGGCAACGAATTTCCCGCCAAAATGCGAGAAAAAAGCATCGCAAAATGCGTTCGAGGCGTGTTAGAAAAAAAATGCGTAATACCCGATGTTTTGGATTTTTTTTGGAGCAAAAAACCGCACTTTGCTAATCGAAAGAGATGAAAAAATTGCTGTATTTTATTACCTCTCACGGGAGGATAAAAAAAATTTTCTCTAGAGATTTTTTTCGAAAGCTTGGATGTGTAACTCGCCGAAGTGCCACCCCATATGACGGGATTGAAGCGCTGGATTTCGTGATCCGTTAGATGATTCAAAAGGTCTATCAAAAAATGTTCTGCTCCACCTAAAAATTCCCCCTGATCCAATAACGCAAGTTTCATCTAAAAATAAAAAAGCTGTGATAATGTAAATTTTAAATTTAAAATGGCAAAAAAATAATTGACATTTAAAAATGAGGCGGCATAATTCTAGACGTCTGATAAAGACGATGATTTCTTAAGATACTTGGAAATGATCGTTTTTTTCTACAGAAAAATTTTTACTTTTCTTTCTCAACTTACATGCAGACCCCGTTTCAAGCTGCCATCAACCAACTTTGTGCCGAAAAAAATATTCCTCGTGAGGTGGTGATAGAGGCGGTAGAGAGTGCTATTGTTTTGGCCTACAAAAAAGATTTTGGAAATCCGCGACAAAAAATTCGAGCAACAATAGGAGATGACATCGCACAAATGCGGATTTTTGAGGAACGAGAAGTAGCGGAAAGAATCGAAGATCACGATTTGGATATATCGCTCAAAGAAGCAAAAATTATTCGTCCCGATGCAGAGATAGGGCAAGTGGTATATGTACCCGTCCAAATGCACGAAAGTTTTGGTCGTATTGCGGCACAAACTGCCAAACAAGTAATTAGTCAAAAACTGCAAGAAGCCGAGCGACATATGCTTTTTGAAAAATTCAAAGACCGAGAAGGACAACTACTTACTGCCCGAGTACAAAAGGCAGATCCCAGTGCGGTATTGCTGGAAATTGAAGGAGTTTCGACACTCTTGTACCCACGAGCACAAATCCCCGGAGAAAAATATTTCACTGGCCAAAGATTACGAGTATTGCTAGAAAAAGTAGAGCTTACCTCAAAAGGTCCGCAAATGCGGATTACTCGAACGAGTACCGATTTTATTTTGGCACTTTTTGAACAAGAAATACCAGAGATGCGAGAAGGCCTGGTGCATGTACCAAAAATAGTGCGAGAACCAGGAATACGATGTAAAGTTGCCGTGGATTCAAACGAGGGGGGAATAGATCCAGTAGGAGCCTTCGTAGGACAAAAAGGAGTACGGATCAATGCTGTCATGGAAGAAATCGGAGATGAACGGTTGGATGTGTTGGCTTATAGTGAAGATCAGGAAAAATTATTGAAAGCCGCCCTAGCACCAGCCCGGATAATAAAAGTAGAATTTTTTAAAGGTGATCGAGAAGAGGATCGGGTTCGAGTTTTTGTACGAGAGGAAGATCGTGCTGTTACTATTGGAAAAAAAGGACAAAATATTCGATTGGCAGGAGACTTGATCGATCTTCCGGTAGATGTAGTGACATATGATGGACCAATCGACGAAATAGAGGAGGAAGAAAAACCCACGAAAAAGGCGGAAAAACGAGAGGTAGGCGAACACGTAAAAATTGACCAATTGCAAGGCGTACCCGAAGAAGCCATTCAAACGCTTTCAGAACTCGGACTTACACAAATCAAACAATTCGAGGGACTTCGAACCGAAGATTTACAAGAAATCGGCCTTAATGAAAAAGACGCCAATAAAGTTATCGATGCGGTAAAACGATATATCGGAGAATAGGTTATCAAAAAAACGAAAAAGACCAATAACCCAAAGGGGGCACTCTTGTTGAGAGGTAAAAAACTGATCAATTGTCCCTCGGAATTTTTGTTGGTAATAATGGGTTTTTTGTGGTACAATGCCCAGTCATGAACTGGATTTCTTGGACAGCAATTATCATTGGAAGTTTGATACCGATACTGGTTTGGCTTTTCTTTTTTTGTCGAAAAAATCCAGAAAAACTTACCTCGGTGATACTCACCTTTACGGCTGGAATGATCGCTGTCATCCCGATAAAAGTTTTGGAATCGAACTGGGACAGGGCAATTTTGTGGATGGAAAATGTAAATTTTATCGAACATTTAGAACAATTAGCTCACATTCCAAATTTGGCGCACTTTTTGGCCTTTATTTCGGTGAGCATTGCTGTTTCCCTACTGTTATTTTTATTCACTTTTTCGCTGATGTTTGTCTTGGAAGTTTTTTCGGGTGACGACAGCATAAAAATATTTTCGAGAAAAACCGCGCGGATTTCGGAAACTCCATTTTTTTTCATCTCTATCGGTTTTTTGATAGGACTATGTGGCTTTTTTCTTTCGGAGTCCGTTCCGCATATTGCCTGGTTTTTGATCACCGTGGGAATGCTGGAGGAATATGTAAAACATTTGGTCGTTCGATTTTCAGATGAATTTCAAATCCGATGCGTAGATGATGCCATACAATTTTCTATTATTGTGGCACTAGGATTTGCTTGGGTGGAAAATGTTTTATATTTTGAACGCATTTGGTCCAATGGTCTGGTAGATGGATTCGGTGCCATGTTTCTCGTTTTTTTATTGCGCTCAACACTCTCGGTTGGGGCACATGTGTGTTTTTCCGCAATATTTGGGTATTTTTATGGTATTGCTCATTTTTCAAGCGAGTTTTTCAAAGTTGTATGCCAAGAAAATCGTTGCCGTGTGACACGCATAGCACATAAAATTTTACATCTTCAAAACGAAACCCTGTTTCATAATGAAAAAATGATGGAAGGAATGATTGTTGCCATGGTAGCTCATACAATTTTTAACGGACTTCTGGAAGCAGGACAAGTGCCACTGGCAATTGTCTTCACGGTCGTGATGATGCTTACCGTATTACACCTATATCATCGATTTTATTTTTACAAAAACAACGGAAATCTGTATAATGGTCGGAAACATTTAACGACTTAAATTCAAAAAAATGAAATATTTACACGAAGTACTACCAAACTACAAAGTCATGATTGGCGTGATGGGTTCGGCATCGGGATATCTGATGCGCAATGAGGATACCATAAAAAAAGCGCGAAAATTGGGAGCGCAAATCGCCAAACACGAAGCCGTACTAGTAAACGGCGCCTGTCCAGGTTTGCCAAACGAGGCCGCCATTGGCGCCAAAGAAGCGGGTGGTACAACCCTGGGTGTTTCTCCAGGATTTTCTATAGCTTCTCATATCAAAAAATATAAATCCCCCGTGAAACCTTATGACCATATTTTATTTACTGGTATGGGATTAATGATGCGAGATATTATCAATATTCGTTCTTCCAATGCAGTAGTTATTTTACCGGGTGGCACTGGTACGCTCAATGAGTTTACCGTCGCGTACGACGAGGGAAAACCAATCGGAGTTTTGACTGGCGCAGATGGATGCGCTGAATACATAAAAGAAATTTTAGAATTTTGTCATCGGGATATAACCGATCGAATGATTTTTGACGATGATCCAGAAGCACTCATAGATCGATTGATCGAAGTGGCGGAAAAAATCCGCATGAGCTGTGGACTGGATGATTATTTATTGGGTGATAATGGCGTAGTGACTCAAATCGAAGAAGTCGCGGAAAAAGGCGCCACAAATGGCCAGAGACCTACCGAAGGACATCAAGAAGAGAACCAGAATCACTGATTTTCTTGCAAAGCAAGCCAGATTCCATTGGCATGCTCACCGGGTTCAGAACCCGCATCAATAATGGACAAAATTTCTCCGAGATTTTCTACATCGCGACCATCGGCCAAGACGACAGGATCCACGCCAGCCAAAAATGCTTCCTGCATGTATCCTATTTTACTATTACCATCTCCGGTGCCCGATACAGTTTTTTCCGCGGATTTAAATGATTCCAAGTTTTTTAAATTATAAACTCGAATCAATTTTTCCTTAGAGCCCTCTGGAGGTGTGCTGCAGATCACCAAAGATACTTTATTAGCAATACCGCAACATTCCGTTGCTACTAGACGTGCTAGGCGATCATTGTCATCAAATGCCCTTCCGCCCTTTAGCTCGAGAGAAGATGTGACATCATTCCAATTTAGAATTGGTACTTCTCCATCTGCAAGATAGCTATGGATTACTCCTTTGGTTTCTTCTAGGGATTTCTCATAATCAACAAGAACTTGTGGCTGATGAGGATCGTTGGGATTTAAATATTGCCCCCAAATGCGCACCAGCTCTGGCTGTCCGACACCAGCATATTTGCGTTTTTGAAGAGTTTCATTCGACTCAGAATCATACTTTCCAGATTTTAATTCTTTTCCAAGTGCCACCGCGCCAGAACTGACAATTAATATTTTCCCAGCATACCGACGCACTATCATGGAAATCTCCTGTATATGTCTTTTGTCTAAGCTTTTGGTGTCATTTTGTAAAACATTAGTACCCAATTTAAGCACTATTAAAAGGTCTAATTTTCCCTTCACAGAAGATTCTTTTGGTGCTGGGGTCATCGATATATTTATTAACAAAAATTATTTAAAAGTCAACTACCTTGCTCAATTTCTGCGGATTTTTAAGATGTCAGTGATTTGAAATTTGTAATTTATAATTCGTAATTTTTCTCATGCCTCCCGCACCAAAAAACGCTCCCTATCGAAATCGGCCCTTTTCTTTTTTGCTTTTTCTGGCTCTGGGTGCAGCGCTTTTTATGGTTGTCATGGGTCCAAAAGACTGGGTATTTTCTTCCAAAAAACCCGTGGAAATTTCCCTGAGTGAATTTGTACAAAAATACAATGCGGGCGATTTTGAAACCGTGGAAGTAGACGAACAGACCCTAAATGCCAAAACCGAAGATGGAAAAATTTTTGTCAGTACCAAAGAACCGAGTGCCAATATCGTCGACCTGGGCTTTGACCAGTCTGAAATCCCTACAGCCATCTCGGTAAAAGATAATTCCTCGGGAAATTTATGGCGGAGTATTCTTCTTAATGTCTTACCGTTTGTGCTGTTTATCGCGCTAATTGTCTTTTTGATGCGTCGTGCCAATTCTAGCATGGGTATGGGTGAAGGAGGCGGTCCATTTG
>Ga0209562_1000488_pt1 | contig 13521 bp, 9 predicted proteins | sample WorMetvacBELIZE2_FD_187399 | JGI IMG/M metagenome (GOLD analysis project Ga0209562, IMG submission 187399) | Marine gutless worms symbiont microbial communities from Max Planck institute for Marine Microbiology, Germany - Olavius vacuus BELIZE.2... | ecosystem: Host-associated > Annelida >...
GGGTATAGCTGATGGGAGTCCCCGCCGGTTACACCCGTGTACACGGCGTATAATGATTCGCACTGGAATGCGCGCAAATATCAAATTGATTCGCAAGCACCCGAAAATACGTCGCATTTTGCGATGCGAATCACCTTATTTTCATCACTGGTTAGTATATGACGTGCTATGGTTAGTGTCCGGTTTAGCGGAATTTGGGACCGCCGTTTACAGGTCTGCCGAATATTCAACTGTAACAAAATTCAAGACAACATTCTCACTCTTGATAAAATACTGAACAGTATGATAGATAGATGGATCACCTTTCTGCGTCATCATATACCGACTACCGTACACGAGTTACAAACGTTCAAAATAGTCCGATTTTTACGGCTCACCCGGTACGTAACATAAGGCAGTAACTCGGAGAATCCGCACCCGCACCATATCGTAATCGTCCGCCAATCACAAAAAGAGGTTCCGTGACGTCACGAGACAGGGCGTACCGGTCGTGCTATTTTTAGCCGCTGGCGTTGGTGACGTCACTAACATGGCACATGTACGTGCCGGCAAGCACGTAGGTGAATCAGCTGAGGTCGCGTTGTGGGATGTGTTGTCGAACATGCAGCGATTTCTAACGCAAATTTATTGGTAAGCACTGCGTCATTGAAGCTTCTTGCAGTCTGTTTCGCCGTCAAACTGCTAGGCCGATTACGCCAGATTGTCAACACTTCTCTTACAAGCATATCGACTTTAATGCTTCGGTAGTTTGAGCAACGCACTATACCTAGGCTATGCAAGACTACACCACCCCAGGTATCTTCAGGCGATTCTGGCATTAGTATCAGGCATTTACTGTCAGGTATGTGCTATGCACAGCTTGTGTCACCTACTACATTAGTCGCAAAAATCCATAGCAATGGCAGGCGTGTTAAACAGTGCTAGCAGGTCAGAGATGCTGACAGACGCTGAGTTGAACTGTGGCGTGAGTTGCTGTTTTATGGCACAACACGTGTCATTTATTCTGTTGTGCGTAAGACAGCGACTAACGTTTACTGTTGTCGACGACAAACGTCCATATCTGTGCTTGCCGGCCGGCTAGCAGCATGGTAGTCGCTCACCCATGTGTAGTCGATTAAAAAAGTTAACCATATTTTAGATTAATTATATGCACACCATCCACTCATCCAGGCCCCAGTTTGACCTTCTGGCTATTCCCACCATATATGTGACCACCTTCAACCACTACAAATGTGTATGATGTATCATATTATAGCTCACTATGCAGACCAACTGTAACACATACGGTAAAGCAAAATGTCAGAAAACGAGGACAAAACATTCTGATGCAATTTTTAACGCCATTTAATTAAATCAACAGCAAACTGAACCAGTGCGGAATGATACAAACATAAACTGCAAAACAAGCTGAAGTTTAACAGTGATACTCTTGAGTCTCTGAACACAAACTTATGCAAATTATCCACAGGTGTGAAGACCAGCAGGTCACACAGGTGGGCTAATTACCAATCAACCATCACAATATCAGTCATTAAATCTGCTCCACTGAAAATTGCTGCACAAGTAGAAAGCAGTAATTCAGTGTGAACATGACACACTGAGGACAAATGTGTTACTGACATCAACACACAGAAGAAGGAAATTAACATTATATGCATGTCTATCGATATGAAGATCACTTAGTTTCAACAACACTAAAACTGGGTTAAACTTAAGAGTGAGACACAGTTTTAAATACAAATATACACCACACTGTCATCTGTTAGTATCTGATGCAATAACACCGTACAATTTTATGAGACAAAGATCCATGCAACAAAATAATCATAATTTTAAAATAAATTCAAAAGCAGCAATTTTGCTATTTTACCTAGTTACAGCAAACTATTTGCTAGTCTTCTAAAGCTTTTAAACAAAGCAATTAAACTAGCTCTAAAGCAATCACAAGTGTAATTTGACTGAGTACACATCATTATAAACAGAACATAACCTCACACAATACTGCCTTTGTACTGGCAAGCATGCTGCTGAAAATGAAAAGGCTTACAAGATGTTTCCATACAAAATATTGCCAAGTGACTACAAAACAAAATTCATACTATTATAAATGCTAACATCCAAATCAACATAATTACTAGCACAATGGCGATGTAAAACAGACCAGTAACTCTGTAGGTATCTGTAGGTACATACAAACTATATTGCAACATAAGACTGTGTTACAATACTGCTGTTATACTGAACACATAGATGATTGGTCACTAGTGTTAAGTCAAGACACACATATATCGACTTCATAGAAAAAGCATTCCGTACATCAATAAGATCCTGCACATTATGTAGAATACAATACAATAATCCAGCAAATAATGTAAGCTTACAAATATTACAAGCAGTACTGTTGTCACAAACGGCTACAGTAGTTTCCTCATGCAAATGGTTTTACGGCACACTGTCATTGGCAACAAACAGACTGATCCCACCACCAAAAATATACCTGTATCAACTATGCAGATTTGAAACATGCTATTAACCAATTTATTCTGCAAACATTTCATCACAGGTTGGACAGTAGCCCTAACCTGTTGTATAAGCCATAGTGCTAAGTATGAGATTTAAAATATGAAGGCATAAAAAAGCTGTCACCAATATTATGGTTCATACTGAACACTTTGCTCCATGTACACACGTGTATACCCTGTGCGTAGAAATGTTAACTCGTGCGTACTTCACTTTGTGATTACAACACTCTGCTAGAACGTTGGTTATTGTTAAGTAATGTAAGTTACTGCAGTCCATTATAATAATAATATCTAACAATTACCAGAATATACAAACTCATCAAAATAACCAGTTGGCTAATAACAGCAAAAAATCACAATACATGATAAATATATTAACAGCAATAAGTGCCTATGCAATATGCTAAAATGCGCAACAGTGACGTAATGACGAAAAAGTTACAGTAAAATCAAATATGTTCTCCAAATTAAATACACCACAGAAATGATGTTATATATTTCCCTACAGTTATTAGTTCACAAACATTTCAATGAATCAGAATCAACCAAAGCTGTAATCAGTTTCATGCATATGTAATATGCTGTTTGCAGCAAACGTCCAACTGAACACTAGAAAGATATGCAAAAGTATGATGTGCAGCTGTTGCTTATGTTCAAAAGCTGAGATGCTCTGCATAGAGGGAAATATGGCTTTGCGTAAAGTAGTCACAAATAACTGTAAATGGTAAACACAACTGACTAAATTTGTAAGTCAACATAAAGTTATTTAATTTAAAACTTTTAACAACTAATCACGAAAAAATCAATCACTAAACATCACAGCCGTTTGATAAATGCAGCAAAATATAGAAAGCTGATGGACAGTCTGGTATAAATCAGAGAATACTGAATACTTTGAGAAGGAAATAAATACATTACATGAACTTCTGTCACTGAAATTTAAAACATCAAATGCACATGTAAACTCCAACAGGAAATTGCAACAAGTAAACTGCTCACACAGTGGCAGTAATTTCACACATACTGTAAAACGGGGAACATATCACACTTCATATGTAATGTGCATACTCAATCCATGCCACGAAATAAAGTTCAACAAAAGTTTATGCATGCAAGTTATTCCTAGTGAAGTTAGCAAAACCTCGCGACTGTAATGATGGAAATCAGACAAATCAGTTTCAGCTTAAAATACCTCCTTACAGTGGCGATGCCTCTGCCCTTGTTGACACTGCCATTTGCTATCATGTGTCTCATGCCAATGTTCCTTTTTAACACGTGCACCTCAGAAATTAACTACTAGAAATGGTCAGATTTCTGTCTCTTCACACGTATTATTCACATGCCGATACTGTGCACATTACATACTAGATTTCACGTGCACAATGCACAAATGATTCATCACCTGTCAGATCTACTGTAGAACAGTACGTGACACAACTGGCTACATTCAAACATGCCTAGCAATCACACAACAACACAAGACCAAACACTACACTGCAGCAGTTCACATGCTGAAGCTACCTTATCGTAAAGAAAAACAAACTATGGTTTGTGCATAATCCAAGCATATTACGAGCCAAACAAAAGTATGGCAGATATTTCCATAATGTATAATACTGTGCTGTTCGTGATAAACCGATACACAAAAGTCAAATACTAACCTAAAGTTCACTTGTGATAAAAAAAATCAGCCAACATGCCACTACGTATGCATTAATACTACATCAGACATGTTGCGGACACGAGCAGCACACGCGTCAAACTGCGTTGTTACATCTCTTCAGTGCCGCACTCTTGGATGCTTGCATCGTTATCTAAAGCCACATCATCTGCCTCCACCGGATGCTGACAGTCGGGCAGAGTATCACCTTCGGTATGATCATCTTTCTCAACATGACATTCTGCTACATCCATGTTGGCCGCTGAACCACTCAAATCGGCATCATCATCCAAGCTTATCAGACATTCCTGTTCCCTGCTTTCACCAGCTGCATCCTCACTGGCCACTTCCACACTCTTGGGTGGACCATCATCACACTTATCCACTTCATCACTGCTACTATCAGCTGCCAGGCAACTGGATACCTGTTGAGCATCACCACCTGGCACAGCAGTGTCATCAGCCCTGCCATCTTCTAGACTAACCTGTGGGCCACTATCACACTTATCAGCTTCCTCACCATTACTATCAGCCGCGAGGCAACTGGCATCATTAGCTGGTACAGTGGCATCTTCTATACTAGTAGCATCATACTTATTGACTTCACCATCTACTGCCACGCAACTGGACGCCTGTTCATCATCATCTGGTACAGCAGCATCTTCCACACTTTCACGTGGCTCAGCTTCAGCATCATACTTACCAACTTCATCACCGTTACTGCCGGCTGCCATGCAACTGTATGGCTGTTCATCATCTGGTACAGTGGCGTCATCAGCCTCTCCATTAGCTGCAACACGATCATCAGCATCCAACACAGGAGATGCTTCATCAGTTGACTCTTCATCTTCCCACAGCTACACAACACATCAACGCATTTCAGTTCATGATGTTTACATACGAAACAGTATGAAAAGTTTTGAAAGGATACACTTACTATTAGCATGCAAGCAGAGATTAAAACACTAGAGCACATATTTCAATCAGAGCTCACATGCGATTTTTTAATTGCACATGAACGTTTGATTAATGCACATTTTTCTGTGTGTATCTTTCAGGTCAACCAACAACTATATGGCCAAGCATGTTACTGATGACCGCAGGGTTTGCGTGCTAGTGCCGCTGTGAAATTTCACCTAGTTGAGCTTTACATTGACGTTCCTTTGTCAGTTACTATAAATTCTGAAGTCAAAAATTGCAGTGTTGAGAAACTAATTTTGACCATTAAAGGAGGTTTTTGTTGCAAGTCTGTGCTGCCATGTTATGGTACTGTATTAGAATGTTTAACAGCACTGATTTTTTAATCACGATTGATTCGTTAATGCAGTAATGCATTAATTCGCGAGCTATAATTTTAACTGGTTCAACACACGTGCAAATCCCTATGTAAACAATAGAAGAAACTATCAATAATGTATGATTAAATTACATACATCCTACAATTTTAACAACCTAACGTACGTTCACTGTACTCTGTACTATCGGGGGCGACCACAGAAGCAGAGGCTGGTATGACAATCTGTGGTCAGTGCTGAGGCCAGGTCAAATCGGCCCATTGCATAATCCCCTTAATGTATGCAAAAATGTGTTAGTATGAATGATGTGCTGCAGCTGTCACTATGGTAACAGCAGGTGTAAGTCTGTTGGGAGAGCCTGGGGCTGTATGTTTACAGTACGCAGCCTGGTGGCCAGTTTCTTCTAGTGCAGGCCTCTATGCCTTACACCAGGCTCAAAACTCATCCTTTCCACGAATCCTTTCCTCCATAGTTCTTCTACCTTTCCACCCATCGGACTGACGCCACGGATTTCAGCATGTCGGTTTTAACTTTGGCACTGTGAGCTAGGCTAAGCTGGCTTCTGGCCATCTTTAAAGTGCACATTAAATCACTGCATATCATCATCATCATCATTCTTTATCTGGAGTAAGATTGGTGTTTTGCATGTTGCCCCATCAAAATATTCTTTGCACAAGTTCAGTTGAAACCATACAACACTGAAAATAACAATTCACCATTCACATAACCTGTACTCCAACCCACTGCAGTTTATGAAACCAGAAAACTTACCAATAAATAATCTGGACATCCAGTTACTTCTCAGTATGCATAGCACTGGATCAGAAAATGTGTTGTAAAAAGACCCAAGATACTGATCATCTAAAGTGCACTCTGGGAGACTGCTACATCATAAGTCAGGAAGGAAACAAACAAACCAGACAAAAAACAAGCTGCTAAAGAAAGAGCCCACAACATGGCCACTCTAGGTACAGGGTGGACATGTTAAATTGTGACTCGACTGATTTACGTTCATAGTAATGAGCAATGACTGTAAATTCTGAGGGATATGCATACAGTTTCACCAAACTTGTGCAAAGAATTTTAAATGAGGCAACATTGAAAACATCACTGTTACTCCAGATAAAGAACTAAACATTTTGTATGTAGACCGAAGAGGAGTTACTTTTTAACACGTCTTTTTAGCCCACCCTGTAGATGCTCTGCATAAAAATTACTCTACTTGTCTAGATACCTTAACGGGCTTAGTGCTACAAACTTCCGAGTCCTTCACCGGTTGACCGTCGGACTGCTGCAATAACTGAAACTTGGCGAGCATGTTCTTAGTGTAAGCCGGAGGTGGAAGCTCGGAATCAGCCGACTGCTCCGTGTTCTCCGGATCACGGTTCACTGCAGGTGGAGGCACTGGCTTCGGTTTGTCCCATTTTGATGCTTTCTTCGTCAGCTTTGGCGACGTCTCCGATGCAGCAGGACGTTCAAACACACTCTTGGCCGATGCCATTGTGATGAACCGTGCCTGCAACAACGAACGGTGGACTCAAATTGTAATGTGTGGACCAAAAAAGTGGCAGTCTGTATCCGACTAACTCTGGCTAATTTGAACTTATGTTTATAATTCCTGTATCAATTCAATCAAAAATAAATGGTGCATGCATTTATAGGAGAACTGCCTACATCACCTTGAATATGTGTACACATCACACGGTAAATTAAAAAACAGTATGCAAACATCGTCAGCAAACAACATCTTCATTGCAAGATGCTACTAACATAATAAGTAAACGTATGCCCTATTTTCACATTCATTGCCAGTTACAACTAACAGTGCAACAATTACTGAAATCACTCAAGATTTGACCAAGTTAAGGTCAAATATAGACTGTCCCTTTATGGGTCACAGCCAAAATGTAGTGTTTTTCAATGTTTACTAAGTAATGTGTGCACACATTCAAGGTGATGTGGGCAATGTTCATTTACGATTTAAACACTGACACAAAAATTACAATAGTCAGTTAAGATACGACAGAGTTAATCAAATACAGACTGGCCCAGAGCATATATTTATTATATATATTTATTATGGGCATTTTACTACTTTATCACTTTTATGCAAACACATAAATTATCCGTATACTCTTATTGTGTACCTATTGTGATATATGACTGTAAAATTTGATATCTACATGCATCTGAATATTGTAATGACAACTTATTAAGGAATAAATGTTTTAAGAGAAGTCTTGACCGCTGCTGGAGATAAAGTACTGCGAGTATACAGCTCCTTCCAGTTGTTGACTAATGCCTTTCTTCATCGATCAACCGACAATCTTGTTTTCCAAAAGCTTATACACCGTGTCTCAATAAAAACTGTACCACTATACATTTGTTCACAAGTTTGACAAATGTTAACCGATTTTCCAATTTTTTTCACGATTGTATTCTGTGTTAAATTTGCAACAAAATCCATGTCATTTATCTCACCACACTTTAAAGACGTTACTCCACTACATTGCAAGACACAAAAGACAGAAACTGGCAAAATTCTGCTGCACCTTAAACGCAATAACTGCTATTGAATGTCACAAAATTAACAAATATGATAGGCAAAATAAAATAAACATTATATAGAGTTAAATTAAATGCTCAATTTCATAATTTCACACAAATACCCACATAGAGACGTTTGCACTACTTATCACCTGTGTCAGTGACGACACAGATGGGGAGAAACGCAGCAGCAGTTCTACCAATTTCATGACGCCAATGAACTGAAGCAGCGTTTGATTGATGTCTGGTATGGTTTTGAGCAAAGTGTTACCAATGTGTGAAAGTATGAAATTCTGAGAATTTAATTTAATTCCATATAATGCACATTTTATTTTGCCTATCATATTTGTAAATTCTGTGAACATTAACCAAGAGTTATTGCGTTACGTGCAGCAAAATTTTGCCACTTTCGGTCTTTTGTGTTTTGCAAGGTAGTGGAGTAAGATCTTCAAAGTGTGGCGAGATATATGATGTGGATTTTGTTGCAAATTTCATGGCGAATACGACAGTAAGAAAATTTTGAAAATCAGTCAACATTTGTCAAACTTATGAATGAATGTATATTGGCACAGTTTTTATTGAGACACGGTGTAGATAATATAGATATTACCGGCGTAACTGTACTTCATTTAAAACATTACTATATTATGTTTCAAAACTTTACATACATCTCGGCCTTTAAACTGCATGTGTACTGTATGTATTTTACAAAATTTAGGTGTTTTATGCATAAAAAACAAACGATGATGATGACAACAGCGATATCACAGCCATTAAACTGATAATGAACGAATGACAAACGTTTAAATCACGTGAAACAAACTGGACAGTCACCGTTTCTTCTTCAACCACTGAACCTTCACCATCAGTATTCTCGTTAGACTTGTCAGCACTGCCACACACACACACACTTCAGCCTATATACATGTTGTCTCATAAAATGTGCTCATCATTGCGGCCAAAAATATGAGGGTCGTCCGATAAATAAGTTACAAAACGGCATAATTCTGTAAATTTTCAAAATATAAAAAAATCCCAAATATAGGTTTTGTACACAAATGAAGTGGGTCATTATTATGACGTCACGTGTACATAGAATGCAGTCAGTTAGTGCAGTATTTTGCCCATTCTTTTACCACTTGCCAAGTGTTAAACGTCATTGCGAGTTACGAGTACCAGAAAAATGAATGCGTTCAGCAATGAAACCTGTTTAAATGTCAAACATCAACCTTTTATTTTTCAACATATTGTCCAAATTGATTTGAACACTTATTAACACACGCCTGTCAGACCGTATGAGAGACGCGACTGCTGCAATTACTGAATCAGTTGTTGAAACAACACATCGGTGCGCCCTTGTAAGAGTTTTACTGTGTTACGGCGCGTTAGAAATTGTCAGCGTTATTATTATTATTATTATCGGCCAGGTCTTTTTCATCAACAACACTTTCTCATTCACAAGCAAACTTCTTATACCAAACATGTATTGCTAATATAAAACACTCGTCACCATTATACTGGACACATCTCAGAGAGAATGGTATTTGAGCAACGTCTTTTTGCCCAGAGAAAATGAATAACAGCACGTTGTTCCTTATGAGATGCTTTCAGCGGTAACGTTGCCATATTTATAGTTGACAAATGACATCACAGTGACATCATCATAATAAAACTCACAACTGTTATTCAGAATTAAATTGTGTACAAAACCCATATTTAAGACTTTTCATATTTTTGCATGCCGTTTTGTAACTTATTTATCGGATGACTCTCGTACGTTCCCCACACTGTATGAGACCAAAATCCTCAGCACTGCAGTGCTTCCATATTATCTCCAAGGAATACCAACTCAGTTAGCAATAACATCATAAGTTGCTAAATATCAAGACATTATCATTGATTCATTAATAACTATCACTATCATGACACAGTACTGTTACCATGGTTCTATTCGTAGGGGATACAATATGATAATATAACTAACCATCTGGGACAATTCATGCTATGTTAAATAAACCTCTGATCAACAACTCTCAAAGACATCATATGGATGCTGCCACGTGATGGACATCTGTAGGACACCTATTGTGCCTATTTATAGCCTATTCACCTACTTTATACACATAGTATATTTTATTACACTGCAGACATAATCAAGCTGCTGGTAAATGAATGATCTGATTAATGGATTAACACATTCATAATGCAATACAGGCCTAACAGCTTATACTAGTGAATCAAATCAGGCACGCAGTACACACATAACTTGATGATATCAGCCAATATTGACTTGATTCACATACACACAATACATACCAGTATACGTGTTTCAATTAGTTTGTAAATAACAAGACGGTAATAGTCACACTATCAGCTATGGCAATTTGATATATTACCAAATCACCTTTTCATGGGGCTTTAAAAACAACTGTTCTTCCCCATTTATAGATAGACTGAGTAAAGTTCAACATCCCACCAAACACATTATAGGTCATATCGAGGAAGGGTTTTTATGGGCCAATGACCCAACCAACAGTGTCAAAGCACTGAAGAAAGATAGATCCTAAGGATTAGGCTTCAATCCCATCAGGTCCACCCCACTGCGCTTACAATACCACAACAACTATGCAGTATGAAACAATAACACATAAAACGCACGGATAAACACAAATAAATCTATGCACAGTGAAATGGGCCCAGTGTGATAAAACCAATCCAGAGAACTGTAAGAACTGCTCGTCTAAGTGTGCTTATGACTGTGCACAGCTTCAGTACACAATACAACACAGAACAGTTCTGATAATCTCCCCTCTTACCTCCAGACAAACATCATAGCTCAGATGTTGTTGAGATGAGGGGCAGGCCCGTTTATAAACTGCATGGAATTCCTCACAAATTGCGATAATAAGAGCCTCTAAATATAACATACAGACTACTAAAATGTATAGATTTTATTAAAAACACCTCAAAGACGGCAGAAACGGTAATCATTTTCATTAATTAACAGTGCACAGTAACACTCTCAGTATCATTATGCACCTAGTAAATGAACAGTGTAATGAAACAACTTCACAAACTGTAGTTTATCACTCGCTCAATAAAAAAATTCAATATAATGAGTTACGAGAGAGTAAAGTTCAACATTCAACTCGATCCCATAACATGTCATTTTGAAGACCTTCCCACTAAATAACTGCATTGACTGCACAACCAAACTCACAATTACCAAAACAAAATACACAAATAAACATATTAAAAACTGACTAACTAAGAAAACTATGCAAAGAACACACAAAAAACCTAAATCTAAACCAACAGGTTATAACCTGTTGGGTGTTAATAAACAATGCAGGTATATGCATATGCTATAATCTTCCCATGTGAAGTGGCATGCCAAGTACTGTCGAATCAAAGAATGACTAGTCACATACTGCTGGCCCAGGTGCAAATGTGATCAAGATTGTGGCAGATCATCTTCAATGTTGTGTTTCTGATAACGAAAGTGAGCTAACATGAAGTTTTTAAGATATATCAAATGCTCACACAGAACAATAACCACACTGTACATTATGCATTTGCACACAGCACCCTTGAACAGTCTTATACTTCTTATACTTCTGCATTACATTTAGTGTCGTTACGGTTTTCAAAATCTTGTAAGCGGTCGGTTTCGGCCGGTTTCGTGAAAAAATCTGCAAATTCGGCTTTGGTTTCGGTTCTTGACGAAGGCATTATAAACTTTTGCATACAGCAGCCATCGAGCACAGTGCTTGTCTACTGGTGGGCGGCAAACGCGCCAGTTATAATCAAGCATGAATGCACGTCTCAGGCGAGCGTTCCTCGCCGGTACAGATGCAATGTACATTATAGGCCAACATGCCATGTGTTCGACAACAATGAAGAGATTGATTGATTGACTGAGTAAGGCTTAACGTCCCACCAACACAATATAGGTCATATGGGGACGGGTTTTACGGGTCAAATGACCCAACCAACAGTGTCAAAGCACTGAAGGAACACTAAACCAAATAACACAAAACACCACAATGCATCTTAACTAAGGAATACAGATAACACAAGGGACAGTCATTTGAAAGGCCTGGATATACCGCCAGTTGGCCGCAACAGGACGCCGTCGCACCTTTCAACACGGCATTGTTTGATCTGCACTTAGACCACTCAACAACAACATCCGCCCTCCGTTGACATCCAGCGTTAAGCGCAGTTTCCAGCCTTACGCATGCAATGAAACGCATATAACGCAAGCAACGCAACGTATGCAACAAGTGGTCAATGACATGGCTGGATTTGTCACGTGATATGGCTTGCGTCAATTAGAGGCGTGTTTTAGACCTTGCGTGGCTTGCGTAAACCTTGTGTACGGCACCGTACATCGACACATTCTGCACGCAAGCAGGTGGACGTATGGCAATACAATGCAACATGCCAGGAGCTCGATATGTGCGGCATGTTGCATCCGTCGACGTATGATGATGCAGTGTCTGTGAACATGATAGTTTAGGCGATGGCATAAGGCGCGCTTTAGCATCTGTTGGAGTTATTACGCAACGTGCACTATACACGTTGGGCAGATCCCTTGCCGATAACTGGCGTGGCGCCGTCCGATGCCCACCACTCCAATGATCATAGTGCCACTGCCAACCCTCACCCTTCCTGATGACAATGGCCGATGGTAAGATGATGTGTTATGCAACATTGCTTGAACACCACCACCTGATAAGTAAATACTGATTCACGAACAGTCGACCCAAAACCGTCACTTAAGGCCGCAAAAAATCCGCGGATTCGGATGGACATAGTGTACAGTGTTCCTGTTCATCTGGCAGTAACCAGGGCCTACAGATCATTCCTTCTGGTTCAAAACTAATGTTTACAAGACTGCCTTCCAATCCGAGGCTGACCACCAGCAAATGTGTGCATTTAGTTACGCGTGGTCACTTCCAGTCATGTGAGAAAGATGGTGCTTACTATATTCAATCCACCATAGCCGAAAACCCCATGCTACACACAAACCTCACGGCTCTATGTTTTATAGAACTGGAGTCAAAGTTTTATATTGCAGAAAGGCGGATTTTCTACCTTTTTGTTCCTGTGACCTCGACTTGGCCCGATAACCTTCATATATGAACACGACCCATATTCCCTGAAGATATACCGGATGTGCAAAAATGAACATCACAAATCAAGGCTTTAGAAAATTATCGTATTACAGCCTGTGAATGCACGCATGTAGTTACGTGTGGTCACTTCCAAAATCCAAAAAAAGTCATTTTCAACATTATTATTCATACATACTTCAGATTATTTGTTATCTCAGAAAAAAACAAACTGTTACCCCTTATCCACCACACATGAAAAATGTCACCACACTACCTTGCAAAATGTAAAACTTTTACATCTGACTGCAGGTAATGTTGCGTTCCTCCAAATGTTGGTGACTCTGAAAAGAGCCGGTTGTGGGTTGGCATTGGTGGCT
>Ga0209562_1000489_pt1 | contig 13497 bp, 7 predicted proteins | sample WorMetvacBELIZE2_FD_187399 | JGI IMG/M metagenome (GOLD analysis project Ga0209562, IMG submission 187399) | Marine gutless worms symbiont microbial communities from Max Planck institute for Marine Microbiology, Germany - Olavius vacuus BELIZE.2... | ecosystem: Host-associated > Annelida >...
TTGTGACAGCATCCAAATTAATCTTTCTAATGTCTTTTATCAGTTTTCAAGAATAAAATTCTTGACAAAAAACCTAAGGAATATTATCCACATCAGTTTGTGGATTCTAAAAATTCTGCGGATCTGCATCCGCAAGTGGACAGATCCGCAGACCGCTACATCACAGCCGGCCATCTGAAGTCCTTGAGCTCGACTACCACCACCTGCTAAGTAAATATGCTACGATATGGCGATACGGAATGCCACGATATATCGATTAGCTCGTTGGGCTACGATATGAACCCTACGGACTTAAAAGCTGACTAAGGTCAGCTTAGCTTAGCACATAATACCAAAGTTAAAACCGACATGCCTGAGAAAAAGAAAAGCAGATTGCATCCATGGAGTCAGTCCAGTGGGTTGAAAGGTAGATATGGTGGTGGGTAGGTGGGGGAAAGGATTTGTGAATTTTGTGGAAAAGATGAGTTTTTAGCCTGGAGTGGAAGAGAGAAGAGGTGATGGATTATGACAGTGGCGATGAAGGAAATGTTGAACTGATGTATGTGAGATTGGATGAAAATGAAAGTGACAAGTTTTTATGATCAGCAGAGTGAGCAGACTGGCAGAGTTTCTTAGGAAGGTGATTCCAGAGGCAGGGTGATGCATCATCATCTTTCGTTTAGACGGAAAGAGAATTTGTTGACCTTTAACGAGGAAGAGGAAGGTGAAGGTGGATAATCGGACGCTAGACATCAGAGGAACGTGTAATGATATGTTATAGTTATAGCCATTTTAACACAGATATTCCTCATGGCAGACAGACAGACTGTACATTTATTGTCATAGCATGTACTGTGCTGGAACCTTGATGAGTATCAGAGTGTGTGTGTGTGTTTGTGCTACAATTAGACAAAACAAAACTGTTTTATATGTAGCCAGTACCAATACCCGTTCCGGTACTATCTCTATGTAGCCTATTTCACCAGTGGCTAATTTATTTATCGCATGCCGTTTGACCATTGAGATGGGTTCATGCATACTGTAGAAAAATCCTGGAATTTGAACCTTGAAATTTTCAGGCCTGAAAAGTCGCGAAGCAGACAAAGGTCATAGAATTTAAATTTTTATTTAGATAGTTAATTACTTTAGAAAAAAAAACAGCTAAAACCAATCCTTGGAAAATTGTTAAGCTCTTTTTACGGACGCTGGTGAGATATATGTACCATTTACTATACTTATTAGAGTGTGATGTCAGCAATGGCAATATGAAAGTGAAATGTGGTACCTGTAATGGGATTTTGTGATATTTTAAGTGTTGTAGGACATGTATTTTCATTTATTTATTTTTAGTTTTACAGATTCTCAGTGGTTGGTCATTACGCAACACAGTGGAGCAGTCTTCAGTTGTAAATAGGGTATAGTAGGTTTAGGTTTAATATTTATTTTGAGTGGCATCCATTGACAACTGAAGTTGTGATAAATTGATGATAGACTGATTGTGTTCATTAGTGACATAATGTATTTCTTTTGTACAACAGTTTGGTGCAAGAAGCCATGCAAGGGAATATGCTGATAATAGTGGTCCTTACAGTAAAGGCAGCAGCTCATACTATGGTCAGAGGACCAGTACCATTGACTATGGTCATCGAGGCATGAAAACAGCATCATCGTCAGATGATGGTCACGGCAAAACAGCTCCATGGTCCAGCGATACATTTCCCGAACACAGACATTACAGCACTGAACGGCATCATGCAACAGATAAGCCAAAGGTTGGACCACAAGGAATTGAAGTCGATCACCCTTCAAAGGTGGTTGCTGTAGAGAAAGCAATGGAGATGGCTCAGCGTACGCGTGAGATGATCTCTAAACTTGGAGGTTTCAAGCCAGCTTCCCAGCAGTCAGAAAGTTTGTCATCTTTTACAGGCTCATCAGTACAACCATCTACAGGTTTTTCTCATTCAGAAACACAGTCAACAGAAACAAATACTGCCACTGCTAAGGCTGCTGCTGCTGCTGCTGAGTCGTCTGCTATTAATAAAATTCGGCAAAACACGTCACTCGTAAAATATGCATTTAACTTGCCAGTTGAAACTGAGCAGACGAATGTAAGTGGATCGTCATTGCCAAGCCATGATGTTAAGTCTTCTTGGACCGATACTGAACGTATGTATAGCAGTACTTTTGAGATGCCAATACCAGACCACTCGCATGGAACAACGAATTATGCAGCCTCAAATGTTGTGACCAGTGCTAGTTACGAAGATGATACTGCTGCATATTCACAACAAAGTGCATGGAATGTGGCACCAAAGGTAACATCAGAGCCAGCAAAAACTGATTCCTGTGATCCAACAATTGCCAACATTCTGAAGTCAATAGGTTTCAACTTTGAACTGTCAAATATGATGCAAGATAAAGCCCGTAAAGAGTCTTCTTCAGCAGAGTCATCATCACATGCAAATAGAGTTCCTTCATTATACGAAGAAAAGGCAAATAGATATCGTGCTGAACAGATGAGACAGTATAAGCAAGGTAATGAAGAGCCTTTGCGCTCACATGGCGCTGTTGATAGCTCTGCTGACAAGTCTTCTCCTCGTACATTGCAGCACAACTACGACGATAAGCCATTTGCTGAAGATATGTTTAAAGGATCCTCTCCTGTAGATCTTAAGCTGAAGTTCAAAGCATCTGAGGCAAATGCCAGCCAGAAATCTGGTACCCTCTATGAAGATTTCTCAGACAGTGATGATGACTTTACAGCCACTACGAAGATGGATGCAAATGTTGAAAACAGGTCGAAGCCAGTTCCTGCATCACAGAGCATGCCAAGTGCAGCGGGATTTGGGAATGAAGGGATGAATCAGCCGGTGACCACCAATAAAACAGCTGATGACTTAGACTGGGAACTGAGCACCGAGGAGTTCATTCGCAAGTTGCAACAGCCACGACCACCACAGCGAACTGTTACAGTTGTGCCGAAGTCCGAAACAACAGGACGCACTGTAGCACTGCAGGGTGAACATGCTGATGATGATATGTCTGAAACTCAGGGTGAGAACTTCAAACTGGCCAAATCCTTTGTGCCACTGGAAGAACTGAAAACTATCAGGAAGACGATAATTGTTTCTGAGAATCCGGTCAAGGCGGATTCGGGTAAGGGCAAATCAGATTCCTCAAGTTTAGCAAAGAACGTGAAAAACAGTTCTTCAAACGCTGAGAAAACACCTAGGTCACCAAAGTCTGCAGAAAAGGCCAGTATTGATAATGGTCGCAAGAAAAGAAGAGGAAGCGAAACAGATGAAAATGATACACCAAACTCTGGCAGTAAAGTAAGGAAACTGGATACAAGTTCTGTTGGTAGTAAGGAGAGACAAAAAAGGATAGATGCTCTTCTGAGAGAGCTGGAAAACTTGAAGCGTCAACAGAATATACTGATGAGGCGTAAAAAGCGCGAGAAGGATGCCCACAAGGATCCATTTCTGATGCAGAACAACAAGCTGCAAGAGGAGATCTGCAGCCAGATAGACAAACTCAGGAGAGCAAGTCTACAAGCTGCGGAGAACAGTGAAAGTGAGACATCTGATCAGGTATAGTCCTGCTCTCAGTATGCTCTTTATTGGCTTTATGAACATTGTTGTCATCTACTTAATAGTTGTAATACTATTTGATTCAGTGTTGCAGTATAGAGTTTATTGCTTGAGCATGATCAAGCTTGTTGATTTAGCCTCGTTAAGTCACCAGATGCAGTGGTCTGTTGTTCTGACCAAATGGCGGTTGTTTTCTCCCAGTTTCTGCACACCATGGTCAGTATGATAACTGATAAAAATGTAAGTAGCTGATGAAACACGTTGTTGCAGTCTCGGAGCAAAACTGAGACAGACACCAATGAGCGTCAACAGCCATGGTCAGTCGGCAAAGCTTCCAGAAGTATATCGCCTGAAGGCCGAGACAACAGGTGTGCTATTGAAACTGTGGTTGTTCTTGTTTTGTGACGATGATTGATATAGCTAAGAAGGTAACTACTGCTATTGTACATTCATACTCTGACTACACAAAAACTGCACATGCACCAACACCAAGAAATTACAATGCCTCCAGAACAGTTGCTTGCGTAATAATCTATTCTGTCTAAGTTGTGCTGGTTTACCTGTTCACTCTAGAGTTACATTTAAGTGCAAAATACTCGTCAAAGTTAAGCCGTTTGTGTTTATATCTCTTGTTTCACTGTGTGCTTGTAATCAACAGCTGCTTGACTAGCCATCTTTCACGAGATTTAATAAAAGCTGTTTTAGTTACTTGGATCTGGCAGTCTTGACATATTACCGGTCAGCATAACACTTTGACGGTTGATACTTTCAGCTGCCATTTAAAATCAAATTTTACGTTATTTATTTATACATGTTTACCCAGTACTTTCCACGCTGTTGTGATTGCTGACCGTTTGTCATCCACTTGTTTGTATGCAACTGTAACTGTAACTGTAACTGAGGCACTTGTATTGCACCCCCTACTAGAAGACCAAGGGTGCATCACAGAGTCATTCCGTATCCTGGTGCCCGTAGACAGAATGAAACAGGAATATTTTCAGATCATGACGAAAAGAGTCCGTCGATCGCAGCAGTTTCAGCTCCGTCGGCAGCCTGTTCCATGCTTGCGGTGCAGCAACAGAAAAGGCTCTGTCGCTAATTTGTCGATGTGTACGCGGCACGACGAGGTTGCCACATGATGAAGCGCGCAGTGTAGATCGACCTGGAATACTGGCAACCGATGCCAGAAGGTCTGAGATATATTCCGGCGTGTGTCCAAGAAGCGACTTGTGAACCAGTAAGCACAGTGTGTACTGGATCCTCTCAGCGACTGGCAGCCAGTGCAACTATCGAAGAGCTGGAGTCACATGATCACGCGGCTTGAGATCCAGAATGACAGTAAAATATTGAGATTTTTAAAATGGGTACCAGTGTTTTTAGCACAAGGTAGGCAGCATTATTCTAGAGATATTGTGTTACATGTAGGATAAGAAAACCTCTAGGTTTGGCAGAATGCAATATGTTTCAGCACTCATGTAAAAATGAGTGCATTCCTGTTTGCTATTGATAGAAGAGTGTTAGCATCTTATTCGCACATTCACAGTTACAAGCAGAACTGTTTATGTTATGACTGGCATGTGCTGCATTTTCTGTGTCTATGGCAGAAATTACAGAAGCAAATCAGCTGTCCATAATACTGATTCGGCCGGTGATCGACAGCCAAGAGTTAAACGCATTGATGTGCACTATGAGTACTTTGATGGCGGAAACCATTTCTGTCGTTGTTGCAATTGTTTCTCTGTGAACATCTTTGAGCACTGCCAACATTTGATTTCATCTGCCCATCAACAGGTAGGTTCCATGGCTCTTGGTTTTTCCCATTTAACATGAAGTCATATAGATAATTCATTTAATAAGTAGATATTTGCCGACTTCGCTGTAACCATAGTGTAAAAATGTTTCAGTACAGTGTACATTGCTGTTCTGATGTACACTGTAGAATGTGGATCCATTTGACAAACCATGGTTGAAACTGGCAGCAAAGGCTCCTACCAAGCCTGCAGGGGCCAAAGGCAAAGTTACTTCTGCTCGCATTCGAGGTCTTATTAACAATCAACAGTTATTTATGATAATTCATACGTAAAGTTTTGTAACTGCAGTCTGAACTTGCTTGAGACCAAATTGTCAAATGTGCTGAAGTTAAGAGCACTTGAGTAGTTTGATCGTACTTATGCCAACTTCCAGTCACATTGAAGCATATACTAATAGACCCTACTTATCTTCAGAACCTCCTCTGTGATAACAATTTTGAAAATGTTGACAGCATTAGTAGTTTTATTAAAGAGACTGTTTTTACTGACAACTCTAGCCTTTGTTATTTACATTTTTTTCTGAGCTAAAAGCCTTGATTTTACATTTACCTTTTTTCACCTGCAGTCACACTTCTAGTCCAGTTGTCACATTTTTCTGGCACTAAATGATCTATTATATGCTAATGCGTGGTTAAGAAATGACTTGCTTACGTCGAGTTATGGCTAGATACTTCAGTTATCAAGTATAATGATACAGCTCGTTTAAGAAAAAGGTTTATTGAGAATATGCCCAAAAGTTTTGTGTATTAATACAGTGTTGAAATTATTGTATATATAGAGCTTCAGCTAACCAGCATATTTATGAAATATTGTAGCTGCTGTTGGTTATTTTTAGGGATTAGCTAATTGTTAATAGCTAAATGTGGGTTGATTCTAAATCTGCCAGGACTCTATTTAATTGCTTGCAGTTTGAGTTTAACGTTTTTTATATGATGAATCTTGTTATACTGAGGTATAATGTACAGATTTCCTGGAATTCTGGAACCACCTTAAACTAAGGTATTAACAGGTATATGTTTCCATGGCATGAAGTTGTGGGGTCAGATTGCTTCAGTAAAGTATAATGAGTATTTACTTTGTGACTTAGCAGTGCATGGTATATTGCAGCCTTGCAGGCATTGCAATGCATAGACTCGGTATATTTTAAGTTGGGTAGCCAGTCTGGCACAACCGAGGTGGTTTGTGTATTTTCCAGGTGTGGAGTTTCTTATGTCGACACAGGCTTTTTACTGCAGCCTGTGTGATGTATTCCTGGGCAGTTGTACTTGTGCCGAGTCTCACTGCAAGTCTGACGAACACAATGAGAAGTATACAGTGAGTATTGCAGTCATTTTATGGTGTTTTGAAGCTGTTAAAACATACTGTGTCTGATTGTATATGACCTAGACCTGCAAGTGTATGCTGATGTTTGCAAGTTTTCAGCAAGTCTGCTGTTGATTCATAGGCATAGCTTGTATATTTGATTGGGGAAGTGCTTATTAGTCATTCTCTAAATTCTGTAATTGTGATGCAGTGCTTACAGTTTTTTCATGTTTGCATGATTGAGTTTGTCACCCTTAGATTGGTGGTTGTAATATTTTAGGACCCCAAACCATCTCTTGGCTATGCCTCTACATTGAATAGTTAAGTGCTGCCAGCAGTCCAAATATCAATGCATCCGAAACTAGTTGTTACAGTTTCAAGTTGTCAGCTAACTGTCACCATCCATTGAGCATTTTCACAAATGTCTGCGTTTTAGTGTCTGCCCAGCCTGAATGACCAGAGCCAAGACAAGCCTTGACTATTTAAAGGTGTTTAGATACATTTATCCATTCATCTCTGTTTGTTGTTGGTGGTAGTGATGTAAACGTCCCCATCTCAGCCGTGATATATCAGCAGTTGGGCAGTTCATTCAGTAGACCTGTTACATTGATAGTACTCATTGAACTGAATGCAACAGTTACTGCGAGCCAGATTTCTGAATCTCCTATGTGGAATGAGTTTTGGCATTAAATTTTCAAATTTAAATTCAGCATCAGCAACATGGCAAGTTATACCTGATGACAATAGACTTTTGTAGTGGAAACTTGAACTGGAGTGCTGCACATTGCTTGCAGAGGAGGTGCTCTGATATTTTTTATTTTAGTTTGTTGTATTATTTAATATTTTAGTCGGATTTTTAATGTGACTTCTGTAGAAATACCTGGATGATAATCCATACTACGAACGACGATTAGAACTTGAAAAGTCCTCTTCATCCGCTATTACCGGGAAGGCATTGCCTGCTTCCTTGCAAGTTCAGACGTCAACTTCATACAGTGGTAGCAAAGACCAGACATTGGTGGCTGCTGTGGAAAAGGCTAAGACAAAAGTACAGGAAATGGTCAAGAGACGCAACCAAGAGTTTCTAGAGTTCATAGAATCCGAGCCACTGTATCCAACTTTTAAGAAGTCCCGTGTAGTTCCAAAAAGCAGTGGAGTTTTGACTGAGAATGTCACTAGCCGACAACTAGAAGATGATAATGTGGGAACAGATGCTGACAGCAAGAAGAAATCAGATTCAGATTCTGTTGCCATTCCAGAGGGACCAAGTTCTGAGGGTGTATCATCTGTGACTGAGAGCCAAAAGAATGAAACTGCAAAAACTAAAAAGTCCCTACCATTTATTGGAAAGCTGCCATTTCTGAAAGCAGCCCGCACTGCAAAACAGGCTGGTGGTGAGCAGAATGCTGCCGATGACAGGAGTAAGATAGAAATCAAAGTGAACGTTAGTCATGCAGTGTCAACACCAGTTCAGAGTGAACCAGCATCAACATCTGCTGATGCAGTGAAGACATCAGTACAGGAGCAAGCTGTACCAAAGTGGTTGATGAGTATGCCCAGAAATGGCGTGGAAAACAGCAGTGTGGGTGAGCAGAACTCTCTCGATGCATTTTTAAGTATCGGTGATCCCGAGTCCGGTCAGTGTCAGGCTGTACCAGTTCTCAATGTCGGACCGCAAACACGGTCAGAGTTCATTTTAGAAAACCCACCGAATGAAACGGAGAAAGCAGAAGCCGGAAGCACTTTATCACAAACTGGCAAAGATGTGGAATCGGCCGAGTCTTCAGCTAATGTCACATCTGCTACGCACAGTGGCACAGGCATTGCAGATGTGCCCAATCCATCCATAGATGTCCAGGTAGCAAATGCAGATGAAGTGACCGTAGATGATCAGCGTAGTAGTAGTGTACCTACTAGCATCCCATCTAACGAGACTCAAACCGATGACGTGTCATTATCGGTCACGAGCACATCAGTTGTACAAACGAAAGATACTCCGATATTGTCAGTCTCCGAGCATCATGATGCTAATGGTGCTGCCACTGTAGCTGCAACCAACACCATTTGTAATACAGAACCAATTCCTGCTGTAGAGGACAATGACAGCACCAGCGCCATGTCTATAGAAGATGACAACACAGAAGACTATGAGGCGCAAAAGGATGCCGAGAGTGAACGGGTGGATCGGCTTCCTAGAGATGAAAACATGGCACAGATTCTGCCTCAGATTTCAGCTGAGTGGATGGAGCAAGCTGATGCAGGTTATCCTTGCTTGTAGTCTTATGGCATATACTGTCTTTAATTTTCATGCTGGTAATCTAGAGTAGCTCGGCTCAGTAACATTTCCCCGTGTGGGTCCGGGGGAAGTAAGTAAGTAAGTAAATATGTGTGTGTGTGTGTGCTTCCTGGCTGGATGTCGTAGGAGGCGACTAAACCAGGGCTTCGTTTTAGCTTTAGATTTTTTTCATTGTTAGATAGGGCATGTTTTTGTGTTATTTTTTCGGTTTATGGGTGTATGCTTTGTTTAGTTCGTTACCTTTTCGTTATCAGTACCACTGTAATTGATTGCCTGGAAAGATTCGTCCCCGAAATGGCCTATTACATCAAGTGGGACATTAAACCTTACTAAACTCAAACTCATACGCACAGTAACATCTTTTCTGATTCTTTTAGTGCAAACACTGAACATGGGCATGTGTTGAAGTGAACTGTGAACTGAAAATCACAGAGTACTTTGTTATGTATGACTTTTCGTTTAAAAAACACCATCTTTATGTGCTGCCCATTCGAGAGACTGCATGTAACATGGGACTTTTTTTCAAGGATTAGTTTTGGTCAGAAGTCTTTCCGGATATCACCCATAACTAATAGAGGTCTTAACTGATAATTGAAGCTCTTCAGTCTTTAGCCTTAACAACCGTGCCATTTCTGCTTGTCAGTAAAAGTGATTAACATAAACTCTAACATGGTACATTACGGACAGCGTCTCGAAAACTTGCGTTACAGCAGTCTTAATAGGTTTCCTTGGCTACCTTATTTAGGCTCGTTAAACAAAAGCTGCAGACTGAATACTCGATCTAGCAGACTTACAATAATGATAGTTCGTTTACTTCATTATCTGACATCTTGTGTTTTGTAGCGTCGGACAATGATGACGGAGAAGCTGCAATGATGAGTGATTTTGAAATACTTGATGAATGCTATGGAGCTGATTGACCTCAGCAGAGCTTATTGTCAGACTGCAACTTGTAGTGGTTCACTTCCAGATAACATTGTGCTGTGAATGCTGCAAATGACGTCATTTTTTTCCACTGAAAGACAGCATGCACTGACTACAGGAATGACACAGCACGTTCAGATACTTGACCACATCACCGGACACTGCCTATGGTAGGATCATCCACAAAGCATGTCCACATCAAACTGGCAACATATTTGGCAAAAATCTACACTCCCTCCCATTATGCACTTTTGTCCAAATTGGGCTGCCCCATCTCCATGCTCTGGATGTCCGCAACCACAATCAGACCCAGATTACCTTTCAGTCGAAGGCAGACCACCCACAAACAGATGTATTCCCACTTTTTTTGCTTCTGTGACCTTGACATTGACCTTGATATACGAACCTGACCAAGATATACCAAAAGTGAAATTTTGAGGTCAGAGGCTTTAAAAAGATAAGAGCATTATCGAGACAGACAGATGCGACCAAAACGAAGTGGAGTAACCAAGTCAAATAAGAAAAATGGCATGAATGCGTATGAATCATAGTAACAAAAGTCGCAAAATTCATTGCGTAATTCTCATTCATTTTAGATACAATATGATCATCAGCAGCATTTACCATGGTCTCGAAAATGACCTATATAATGTACTAAGTGAGACATAAACTCTTCTATAGCTGTGACCGTGGCCATGATGTGTGCTACCTACATTGCATGTAGACAGCTACCTTGCTTAAACAGTACGATGCTGTGGATGTCCACAGACACTGAAAGTCATCCTCCTCTACCCTTTTCCAGGCTTACTTCCCCTTCTTTCGGACGTGTTCTGTGGATGACCCCTAATGCAAGTGAAGCTAAGAAAAGCTGTTTGGTGGCAAAGTTGATGTTAATAGTTGTGATGTGACAGTTGCTGTAACAGTTTTTATTTGTTGCCGAATTCTTGACAGTACATATTCTGCATGTATATAACATAATTTGATAATAAACTTAATCGTCGTACAACCAGTTACTTTGCATTCACTGCTATAAGCATTAGTTCAGGCCACTTCCTACCAGTCCCAGCTTTCCACAGAAATTTCTGTTTTCAGATCTTGCATTGCTTAGTAGCAAATAGTCGATGTCACATCATGTCAATGAACAACACGGTGCTGACATGATCACAGTATTACATTACTGAAATGTGGTCCAAGCACCATTCAGTAGCAGATGTGCAGACAAGGTACAGACAGGGCCCATGGCCTGCCAGTGCCAACTTTTTACAAAAGTCTCCCAAGATGGCTTAAGTTTACAGTTAATGGCTAAATCTGAAAACTTTTCCAGGGGATACCTCGCCCCTACAGGAGATGCTCCGCCTGCATCTGCCGGTGCTATGTTTGAGCCATATTTTTAGTGGCCTTGCTTCAAAAAATGCTATGCTAGCACAAGTACACAGTGGGGAGCAGTCACTGTTCCGAATGCCTGTATTCTGAACTTCACATGGTAGTAGTACTTTACAGACATACAGTACTTCTAGGCAGAGGTTAAATGGAAAATTATAGCTGGGATAACTGTATATTCAGCTTTGAGCTACTCGTAAGTTGTCACGAACCCTGCATTGCAAAACTTGTGCCTTGTTACTAATCTTGTGCGTCTTTAGGAAATCTGAGGTAGGGGAATGCCTTGAACCATAATTAGAGATGGGAACAGTATTCTTGCATCCTGTGACACTTTAAGCACTCCTTCAAGGGTTGGGTTGCAGTATGCTCTGAATGACATTCAGAATACAGCATTCAGAACAGTAATCAGTAATCATACAAAGCATGTTTTGTTGTAACATAACATTACAATGTTCTTGGAGTCGGTAAGTGTGCTAAATATGCTAAATAATGGCAATGCTCGCAAAACATTTTTAAACAGTTAAAACATCTTCAAATACTTAATATTGCAAATTCTGTTATACTGCTAGAAGATATAAATTGAAAGCCGTTAATAGTAGTGAGAGTATTGAACATTATGCCAGTCAAGTGTATTTCAGTTACTGGAATGATCATTTAATGTGTGCCAAAATTGATCCACAATTAAAACAAATAAGGCATGATTGTAATAAGCAAACGTCCATGTTTTTAAACAGTGTGTGAGCAGTACAATAAATACAAAATTTATTATACATTTCGTTAGAAAATGTACGATTTTTGTATAATGTAGTGATTATAAATGTAAGCAGGTTAAATGGCACACTAGTCAAATGGGAAACAGTTTGAACACAATTTGCTAATTGAAATCACACCTTTAAACGTCACTGAATGTACCAAATGGCAGATGAACAACAATCACGATGTGAAAATGTATAAACACAACAACACATGTATCAGTGAATGACTAGAATAATTCATGCAATAAGATGAACAGCTCCACTGTCAGTGCCAAGCAGCAGCAGTCTATTCAATTGGAGCACAGCAATGCTGGATAGTGAACCACGAAGCATATTCATCTTCAGTTTTGTACTGGTTAATTCGCCCTGCACATCATTTGCACAACACACTGCTCTGGAGGTATCAGAAGGCTACTCGGTAGAGGTCGCCAGACAAGATAAATCAGGGATAAAAGGGCATGCCTTCCGGTTAAAACAGAAACAAAGAATTGGCCCGGATAGGCACGATTCCGGTACAAATTCTAGTCAATCCGGAACACGGGATGGCAGGGATCAATTCCGGGACTGTCCCAGCCATTCCGGGGCGGTTGGCAACCCTAACTAAAACAATATCAGATTATCACCTTCGTCCCAGATGCAACTGGGGACTATCACATCCTTACTGAGATCCAACAGATGTGCATGAGCAAACATTACAGCAAACCAATGTACCTTCAAATACATAATTATGTAAACAGAGAACTGATAATGACATAAAGATTGATCATTCCGGATATTATGAGAGAACTTGCTTGTCGATGTTAACTTACATTAGTTAAAACAGAAAGTCACTTATTCAGACCCAATGAATAGTGGTACCGAGCTTGTTTTTTTGGTGCAAAATGTTGAATTTTCTCCTCAGCAAAACACACGAAAATCTTACACTTGGAGCCATTATTTAGGCCTCGAATATGCACCAAATCCTTTGTCGGCCTCACTGGGGAGCTTAAAGCACTCCCCAGACCCCTTAGCTGAACTTAAGGGGCCTACTTCTAAGGGAAGGGGAAAGGAGGGAGCAAGGGGAAAGAAGGGGAGAGGAAAGGAGGAGGGGTAAGGGGAGGTGAAGGGAAAGGGATGAGAGGTAGTTTTGCCCGCCCACTTTTAGGGTGCTTCCACCGCCTATGTTATGCACACATTCCGTCAGGCTGTTAAAGGTAAATCTTTTGTGGGGCAACAGACACTTAAGGACGAAAGCTGACATAGCTACCCTCCACCACAGAACTGTCATGGAACCCATCACACTAGTTATCTACTTCAATAAACATCACCAATAAACTATAACTGCAGAGAAGTTTATTGTACAGCAGTAACTACCTGTATAGAACAAGTAGGCCCGCTATCGCAGGCAATCCGCGCTGCAAAATATAACAGCGAAAAGCGTGCATCTAACATCGCTCTATCATATGGCGTTGACGTCGACA
>Ga0209562_1000493_pt1 | contig 13477 bp, 8 predicted proteins | sample WorMetvacBELIZE2_FD_187399 | JGI IMG/M metagenome (GOLD analysis project Ga0209562, IMG submission 187399) | Marine gutless worms symbiont microbial communities from Max Planck institute for Marine Microbiology, Germany - Olavius vacuus BELIZE.2... | ecosystem: Host-associated > Annelida >...
AGCGAAAATAGATGGCAAATCGGCAATTTCGCTCCAACGCAGTCAATTTAACCCAAAATTTCAGGTAGAAGGGAACGTCCCCCACCAATAATTTTTGCATGTATAGTTAGGCCAATGAATGCCCTACAACTCTGCCGCTGACAGTTTTCACACAAAGAAACTTTGTAGCAGACTTTCTTCAAGAGAAGTGCGATTTTAGAGGGAAAACAGCCATTTTGCATTTTTGAGCCCCCCTTTGGGGGACTTAGGAGCAACGTACGATGATCATCTTAGGCTCGTTGGAAAGCGCATAGGGGACTTCCTATTAGCGTTAATTGAACTTTTCGCTAGGTCGTATGGCTGAGGCACTATGAGCGATTATCGGTTCAAAATCGGCGATTTCGCTCCAACGCGGGCCTGTTGACCCAAAATTTCAGGTAGAAGGGGTCGCCTCCACCAACCGTTCTCCTTCTGAGAAAACTAGGATAAATGTTCTTTCGTATGATATAAAAATCTAAACACAGCTTTCTTCCGTTTTGTCACAATGCATGCGTTTGACAGACAGATGGACGGACAGACAGACAGAATTCCCATCGCTATACCGCGGCTGCATTCCCATGGAATGCAACGCGGTAAAAACGAAGTTTATAAAAAACGGTTATAGTTGCACCTCTATAACCACAAAAATTCATAGTTTCGTCAGATTTGTAATGTACTGTTTTGCCACTACAGTGATAGTAGCATTCTACTGAGCACGTAGTGATGATGCAGTACATTACAAATCTGACACAACGGTTAATTTTTGCGGTTTTAGATGTGCAACTACGTCGCCTATAACCATTTTTTTTATAAACTTCATTTTTTACATTAATATTTGCTGTTTTTTATTAGTAGTGCCAGTCCAGGGAAGAATAGTACTTTAATTTTTGTTGGCAATGTGATAATTAATGCACTTTACCGATTTATGACTACAGAATTTATCCAATCGAGTCACTTGGCAAACTTATTTTCGTTTCCGAATTTAACTCAACTGTCCATCTCTGTAAGCTAATACTGCACTGTTTCAACACATGACGTCATATGACGTCAGTGACAAAATTAATGAAAACTTCGTCTGAAATCGTCATTTACCGGTATGCTATTATGAATTCAATCAAGACCAATATCACATTGCATAAATGTCAATTTGCCGCACCTTTTGTCATTTTTTGCTGTTTTACATGTGCAGTATCAAATATAATACTTTCGTATAATCTGCGCTTCTTACATTAATATTTAGGCATATCGGTGCTCATCTGGCTTTTGTTGCCGACAGTACCATTCTTTGCAGATCACTCCACCACTTTATTAGCAAAATTGTACGTGACTAGTTTCATTTTAGACGTGCTATTTTGGCAAATAGATTGGTATTCGCTTCAGCTATATTGGCTACTTTTCTACTGCACATGCACATAACTGGCTGTATGTGTACTTCTGGTTTAAATATTGACTCCAAATCGAGTTCTCTGTGTTAGGTTTCGTTCAGAACCTGATTTTTTTGCCAATTTGGTGACTTTTCATGTGCATGCGCAGAAACAGCCATAAGACTACTTCCGGTGTAAAACTTGACCTCAGCTTTGAGATCTACGTGCTCGATTTGCTATATTGTGGAAATTTTTGAAAATTGGACCACGATTTCTGGTATTTTAGCCAATTTTCTACTGTGCATCCGCAGAAACAGCCAGAATTCCACCTCCAGTCAATTTTTAAGCCAAAATTTGAAACCCCCATGGGCTGTTTCCTCTTCAACTACGAATTTTGGTGGCGCTTACTACAAGATTTATGCGTGTTTTGAGCAAATTGAAAAAAACGTCTTTTCTAATGCAAAATTGTTAGAATTTAGGGCTAGTGGGGGTGGGGTGACTATTTTTTGATGAAACCCCCAAAAGGCACATCCTTGGCTGATTTTATGCGTTTTGAGCCATTATGCGTGTAGATCCGTTCACACGTTTTTTTCGCTAGGCGATTCGACGAAAAAGGGGACACTACAAAAAGTCACAGAAAGGTTATATTTCACCTATTTGTGGGGAATTCCCCACTCAACCGAATTTAACTAAAATTGGCATCTGAGTATGGGTCGCCGACGTAATCGACCATACCAAGTTTGGTAATGATCGCTTCAGGGAGTACAAAGTTATGGAGGGTCGAATTTTGCCCTGCTCCTTGGGAATGGCGGAGAGGAACTCCGCTCGCACGGTGTGCCTGTCTGATGTGGTGTGTATAAGCCTAACAGTCAATGAAACTGACGATCATGCTGGACACTAAAAAAACAAATAGTACAGGGTCCCTCCAATACACTATACACACCTGCCGTAGGGATGTGCATTGGGTTGTGCTTCGTAAGTTGGCCTCATCGCTGACTGTGGGCTGTCACACCATCCTCTGGGGCCCACAGTCACTTGAAAGAAAAGAAACAGGAAAAAAGGGGTCGCCCCCATTAACCATTCTTCTTGTCAAAAAAACTATTCAAAAAACTAGGATGAATGATCTTTCATGTTGTATAAGAATGTGGGCACAACTTCCTTTCGTTTTGTCACAATCCACACTTTTGACAGAAGGATGGACAGACAGCCAGACAGAATCCCTTGGCAATACTGTGTGGTGTGCACTGCATTATGTGAAGTTGCACTGTAAAAATGGCTACTGGTAGTTCTATGCAGTGAATATGCACTACTGCAATACACAACGATATTTTATCTAGACGACTGTCTCCAGGGATAGTAGACACTGTTCTGAATACCACTACACCAGTACCAAACTACTGTTAAAAGATACTTCACAGTCAGTGTGTTGGGAGTTGGGAGGTGGCGTTTTTCCAAAATTCCGATTTTGGAAGCTACTGCAAACGACTTTATTCGTAGCATCGACTGTTAAGAGAATAAAGCGATCACACTTATGACCCACATAAATGACCATTTCAGTCTATCACCTTCGAAAAATAGACAGCTGGGTGGGTTATCCTGAAAACGATACATGCAAACAAAACGTGTAAAAAGCTGATGCTTAGGTGTACTGGATTTTAGCGGGTTGAGCTGTGTCCTACCAAACGGATATAGTACAAAAACAATTTAAAGTGTTCAACTATCGCTTGTTGACAATCTCACCTGTGGTTCGTCATCCTTATGACTTCACTTCATACATTAAATGCTCTTTTCTGTGCACTATAAAGTCCTCTTCATCAAATTATCCTTCTTTTTATCGCTCTCCACAAAGTTTTGCCCTTATCCTGTATCATATACATTTAACTCTTCTTACTACCATGAGATACTATTTTTTCTTTAATCACTCCTCAGTGCTCTGAACAATATTCGGAATAGTCGCATTCGGAACAGTGACAGCCTTCTTGTGACCAGTCCTGTCCTACGGCCATTATCTGTCTCCACGCGAAACACAATGCGAATATCTTAGCTGGTGATTGACATATGACCAAAAAATCCATTATGGTGACCAATCATAAATTTTACCAAAAGTGTGATTTGGAGCCTCCAATAACCATCGTGCGACCGTTATTTGTCACACCTATATCATATTTCATGCGAACTAACTTCATCAGTGACCGAGAATTGGGCAGAAATCCAAAATACAACAAAGCAAAATTTAACAGTAGGTCATATGACCTAATTATGCATTTTTGATATTACTCCCTGTGGCCAATTTGCATGTCAGATTTGAAGTTTTTAGCTTCAACCGTTTTTTGAGATACAGAGGGGGTCCCAAAATTCTAAAATTAGTTTACGTGACCCAGTCATGACCCCCTTTGATCTAATTTTGCATTTTTTTCGACAATGCCCCTTGTGGTCAATCTTTTGACCCCCAAAGGTACGCACTTCCCGTGGAGACATGCATTATGACATATTGCACGTTAAATAGGTTCACCAGTCTCATCTGTAGCCTTGTTTAAATTTTACATTAAAAGAAGTTATTGGCAGAACACCGAAAGATTATATTTTAACCATGTGGGGAGAAGCCTCCAGTAATCTCACTGTTACTAAATTTTGCGTGTGGGTTCCCTTCCACGATGTAATCATTTGTGCCAGATTTTTTCTTTATTGTCCCAATAGTTTTTGGGGGTGGACCCCGAAATTTGGCTGTTCCCATTGACTTGAATGATGACCTTTACAACTGTTAGAGCTCTACTGAGCTCAGCTATGATGTTGAAGCATACAGTCACACTTCACACTCCCTTTTGATGTTTCCGATATCCAGAACTTTTTTTAATTTTTAAATATTTGGAAGTTATGTCTCATTAAGCATAATTTAGCTGGAAGATTTTCTTTGCATCGATGTCAATTGGATCTTTTCTGCGTTGCAGGTCTAAAGAGTAAACTGTACATTCAATTCATCGACGTATTATTGTTAATTGCACAGGTACAATGCAGTAAAGACATACCACAGTGGTAATGGTGATGTGATTCTGAGTGCTCCAATGCACATGGCTGCTGCTGCTGAGGCTGGTAAGCACATGAAATTACATGTTAAAAATAAGACATTCTGTGGATTTTGTGTACCTGCTGCATGCTGTTCAAAGCAGGTATTATTTATTCCAGCATCTGTTTATGTGTCAGTCTGAACAAAATCTGAGAAAATATTGCTGAGAAATTGGTGAAAGTTGTTATGAATGTGTGTTATTTCAGTATTACACCCATCAGATGCAATGCAGTAGTGCTGCACTGTTGTAAGGCGCATGCAAAAGCAATAGGAACAACAGCGCATTAGAGGTGTTTTCACGCAATGCGCTATATAAATTCAGGTTTTACATTATATTACATTTACAATAGGAAAATGGGAAATTCGACACACTGTGAAAAAGTAACTCCTAAAAATTTCAACTTGAAACTTTGCGCACATGATTACGTCGGAGAGGCTACCCATAATGCAAATTTTGGTTTTAATCAGTACAGTGGGGGCTTCTGAATTGCCCAAATACGTGAACTATTAAAACTTTATAGCTTTTTTGACTGTGCTAACCTTTTTTCTCAGAAACACGCCCAGGTCGAACTGCTGAACTGGTTTTTACAGCGCTGCACTGCATGCATTGCATGCAACACGGTCTAGCGATGAAAAAGCTGTCTGTCCGTCTCTTTCTTTGTCTGTCAAACGCGTGCATTGTGACAAAACGGAAGAAAGTTCTGTCCAGATTTTCATACCATATGAAAGATCGCTTAGCCTACTTTTCTCAGAAGAAGAATGGTTGGTGGGCAGCGACCCCTTCTACCTGAAATTTTGGATCAACCAGCCCCTATTGGAGCAAAATCGCTGATTTTCTGTCCATATTCGCTCGTAGCTCCTCAGCGTTAGCATCTAGGAAGAAAGTTCAATTAACACTGATAGGAAGTTGACAATGCGCTTTCCAATGAGCCTAAGATGAACATCGTACATTACCCCTAAACCCCCAAAGGGGCTCAAAAACGCAAGACGGCCGTTTTCCATCTAAAATCGCACTTTGCTTGAAGAAATTCTGCTACAAAGTTTCTTTGTGTGAACAACGTCAGCGACAGAGTTATAAGGCATTTACTGGCCTATCTGTCCGTGCAAAAATGATTGGTGGGGACGTCCCCATCTGTGTGAAAATTTGGTGAATACTGACACACCCCCTTGCGCAACGCCGATTTTCAATCTATTTTTGCTCGTAGCAACTCAGCCGTAACACCTAGCAAAAAAGTTCAATTAACACTAAATAGGAAGTCCACTATGCGCTTTCCAGTGAGCCTAAAACGAATAGTATTCGTTGACGCTAAGCTCCCCAAAGGGGGCTGTAAAATGCAAAATGTCCAAAATTTAAACAAAAATCTGGCATAACTAATAGGAAGTCGCATACGGGCTTTCGATTGGTACCGACTTCAGTGACCTTGAATGACCTTGAACGGCGTAATAGCCCTTATTTTGTGTTTTCACTGAATTCGATAGCTTTGCAGGCCGATTATGTTACAGTGGTTGAAGATGTCTGCAAAATATTGTGTCTCAGTCCCGTTCTGCCCCTTTTGGCCAAAACTAATGCACGCTGCAGCACCGTCTCTCTGTGATGGCTGAGCATCTTGTCATGCTTTATGGCTCAAGCGACGTTTTTCTGTGCAAGGAGGTGCCTTTTAGGGGTTAACCCCCTTTGGGGCTTAGGGTCAACATATACTATTCATCTTAGGCTCATTGGAAAGCGCGTAGTGGACTTCCAAGTATTGTTAATTGAACTTTTTTCGCTAGCTGGTACAGCTGAGGCGCTACGAGCGAATATCGGAGAAGAGAGAAGATCGGATGTGCTTCAATGATCGAATGTGATAGTGTGACGACTTGCAGATGTTTTGAACATGTGTATTAAATGTCAAATTATGATCTATTGTTACTCCCAAAATTTTTACCGTGTTTGTGAGCGGCACCATACATCCCGCGACGTTGACATCGGTCAACGGTGATGTTGATGCTCTTGCTTGCTGTGATGTTGACAGAAGCACCGCCTCTGACTTCTCAGGATTGATGACAAGACCATTCTGACTGAACCACAGATGGACAGTTGACAGGCAGTTCTGTAACTTGTCGACGGACGTGTTCGTATCAGATTTTGACAGCACAATGTAGAGTTGTGTGTCATCGGCGTACTGATGGAGAGACACGCCGAACTGTGTTGTGATGCTGACTACTGGACATGTATGTATCCAGTATCGATTATTGTAACTGCTGCAATGTGTGCAATCAGCCGGGCTAGAATTAAAAAATGAGTAGTGATGCTTCGAAACCATTTTTGTGGGAATAAACATGGCCACGGATTTTGTTGACAATTATGACGAAGATGTTGACGATGATTTTTGGGAATTGGCTGCATCGTACGTTGAACTTTGTCCTACTAGACGTCCGAGGGTATTTTGCGACCGTGTGACTGATTGACTGATCTTGATGACAGAGACTTTCGAGTGAGATTTTGACTGATCAAGCAGTGTTTCGTAGGCCTACTGGAAGTCCTGGAGCCGGAGTTGAGACACTCTACCGAAAGTCAGGGCGGTTTACTACCAATTCATCAGCTGTTGATTGCGCTGAGATTCTACCTGTCTGGAACATTTCTTATAAGTGTTATTTCGTCAATATATTTCAAGGTAACCTTATTTTGAAGCAGTACAATAACTAGTTGCAATGTGCAACTGTCTTATCGTAGCATGGGTAAGGTAAGGCAATATCGAGTAGCAGCAGTCGCACAATCTTTTTTGTGACAGCTAAGAGTTACATTAGTGAACGAATGCCTTACAACTTTGTCGCTGATGGTTTTCACACAAAGAACCTTGTAGCAGACTTTATTCAAGCTAAGTGCGATTTTACACGGAAAATGGTCGTTTTGCGTTTTTGATCCCCCCTTTGGGGGTTAGGGACAATGCAGGATGTTCCTCTAAGGCTCATTGGAAAGTGCATAGCGGACTTCCTGTTAGTGGTAGTTGAACTTTTTGCTAGGTGTTACGGCTGAGGCACTACTAGCAAAAATAAACTGAAAAATCGTTGTTTTGCAAGGGGTTGGGTCAATATCCGCCAAATTTTCACGTAGAAAGGGATGTCCCCCCACCAATCATTTTCACACAGATAAATAGGCCAATGAACTTTGTCGCTTACAGTTTTTACACAAAGAAACTGTAGCAGACTTTCTTCAATCAAAGTAGGGCTCCGATCGTAGCCATTTAGGTAGATCGATTCTCGTGGCATTTCTGGCAACGATTCTCGCGATTTCTCGCGTAACCCGATACTCCCCTTGCGCCTGACTGTTTATCGACTGGGGCCTGAAGCCCAGTTCACACTGCGTACGACGCCATGGCGCCGCACATCATCACACGCACGTGGACGTACGGCGCCGTACGTTGACACAGGACACTGCGGATGCTAATTATATGCTACTTACCGTTGTTGTCAATGGGCACAATTGCGTTGTCTTGCTGTCTGTCGCCATGGCAACGGACGGCAATGCAACAGAACATGCCGCAAGCTCGATTTGCGTCCGTCCATGTACGACGATGCAGTGCATGTGAACGCTGCCGTACAAATCAACGTGCTCAATTACAATGTAGCTGTACGTTGCTGCCATAGGCCTACGTCAACGTAGTCAACATACAGCGATGTACGCACTGTACGCACTGTGAACGGGGCTTAATGCTGATACCCTCCACCCTGGCATCATTCATGCTCTCGCCGCGGACGCTGCTGTCTTGTCTACCACGCGCCGGAGTCCTAATGTGAGTATCACATGTGGCCTGCTGCTGCTGCAGGGCCGCCAGCAGTGGGGGGAGGGGGCGTTGGGTGGGGAGTCATCTAGTCAACACGGCTGCCATTAGATGGCATGAGTGTCAAATTGCAGTCCACCAAGCCGGGACTGTAGTGCTGTGGTTAAATCATTCCTGATGACAACATCTGCTTGTGTGGATGACAAGCGCGGTGAGCGTACCGGTAAGTGATCGCACACTGGCTGTTCTGATCGATCACCTACGAGATTTAGACTTGCCGACGATTCTCGCGAGAATGGCTGATCGATCGAAGCCCTAAAGCAAAGTGTGATTTTTGGTGGAAAACGGCGGTTTTGCGTTTGTGAGCCCCTTGGAGACAAAGTATGATGTTCATCTTAGGCTCATTGAAAAGCACATAGTGGACTTCCTATTTATGGTGGCCCGTAAGTGCCACCCATCACCCAGAAAGTTAACAGCACAACCACATCACAACTGAAGTAGAAATCTCACCACAACAGAAATGACGTCGTTCTGACGCGAAAGCATAGTTCTGTAGCGTAATAGAGCATAGAATGCTGCATAGCATTGTAGAGATGATAAACAGAATAGCAAGTTGGTATTGAAGTGTGACTGAAATAACGTGCACACTGCCATTTTAAAAAAATTACACATTTTTCTGTCTTATCAATAAATAAGCAACTGACTACCCACTCTGTCGGTCCGAAGTATTATTATTATATGTATTTGATAACGCTCCATAAGTCGTTGCAAGAAACGGAGCGGAGACAGTCACGTGATCAGTTCATGAAAGACAGTTCGTAAAAATGTTTCTTTGTCGCAGATCGGAATCGTTCGTGTGTAGCAGCGGAGCGTGAATCGAGTGGTAGGTCGTTACAGATAGTTGGAGCAGCTTGGCGATTTCAGTTCTCACTGGTGGCTTTCGTAAGAAAAGCTGCTTTGATGACCGAAGCTGTCTGGCAGACGTGTAGTCACTGACCAACGCTTGAAGGTAGGCTGAACTGCCAGTTGACCGTACTTTGTGAACAAGTGAAGCCACTTTGTAGTCAATACAGTAGTTTATCGGCAGCCATTGGAGGTCTTCAAGCACCGGACGAATATGAACAGTTCGCTTCTTGAGCGTGACGACTCGGGCAAGTGCATTCTGTACGCGCTGTAATTTCGCAGTGTTTGCCGCTGAGGTACCGTACAGTACAGCATTAGCATAGTGGAGACGCGAGTTGACTAGGGCACACTCGACAGTTTTCACCATATCGATCGTTAGAGAAGATCGGATGTGCTTCAATGATCGAATGTGATAGTGTGACGACTTGCAGATGTTTTGAACATGTGTATTAAATGTCAAATTATGATCTATTGTTACTCCCAAAATTTTTACCGTGTTTGTGAGCGGCACCATACATCCCGCGACGTTGACATCGGTCAACGGTGATGTTGATGCTCTTGCTTGCTGTGATGTTGACAGAAGCACCGCCTCTGACTTCTCAGGATTGATGACAAGACCATTCTGACTGAACCACAGATGGACAGTTGACAGGCAGTTCTGTAACTTGTCGACGGACGTGTTCGTATCAGATTTTGACAGCACAATGTAGAGTTGTGTGTCATCGGCGTACTGATGGAGAGACACGCCGAACTGTGTTGTGATGCTGACTACTGGACATGTATGTATCCAGTATCGATTATTGTAACTGCTGCAATGTGTGCAATCAGCCGGGCTAGAATTAAAAAATGAGTAGTGATGCTTCGAAACCATTTTTGTGGGAATAAACATGGCCACGGATTTTGTTGACAATTATGACGAAGATGTTGACGATGATTTTTGGGAATTGGCTGCATCGTACGTTGAACTTTGTCCTACTAGACGTCCGAGGGTATTTTGCGACCGTGTGACTGATTGACTGATCTTGATGACAGAGACTTTCGAGTGAGATTTTGACTGATCAAGCAGTGTTTCGTAGGCCTACTGGAAGTCCTGGAGCCGGAGTTGAGACACTCTACCGAAAGTCAGGGCGGTTTACTACCAATTCATCAGCTGTTGATTGCGCTGAGATTCTACCTGTCTGGAACATTTCTTATAAGTGTTATTTCGTCAATATATTTCAAGGTAACCTTATTTTGAAGCAGTACAATAACTAGTTGCAATGTGCAACTGTCTTATCGTAGCATGGGTAAGGTAAGGCAAGTTGTTTCTCCAGAAGGAGGTCAGTGTCCTTTATATCCACGTAGTCATCAAATTCCAGTACATAAACTTTAATATTTGTAACATTATCTTAAAATATGGGCGGGTTAAAAAAATTATCCATTCGGTTATATGACGGTGGCGGTCAGTGGCTCAGTGCCTTGGTGGACATTGTATATGATGTGTTGTTTATTTGTATTTTTTTCTGATTTTATCTTTTCTTTAATTCAGTGTTACATATCAAATAATTACGTAGTGGAAACCATACGAAACATCAAACCTCCTGTGATTGGCCATGTGGATATACAGGTCAATGTTGGGGATATGATTGGAGTGAGAGCACGTCCTGCATCACAGTCTGCCGAGTTACACGAGCTATTGCCCGGCTATCATGTCAGCACATCTGCTTTCCTGCAACAGCCCAGCAGTGTTCTGATGTGATGCGTGGTTTCTATGGCATTGCATCATCCCCGGGTGTGTTCTGAGTTGTGGACTGCACACATATTCCTCTGCAGTCTCCTGGAGGTGAGAGTGCCAAATTGTTCCAGAATCGGAAGGGATACTTCTCGTTGAATGTGCAGGCAGTCGTGTCAGCAGATCTTCGATTCACAAATGTGGTTGCAAGATGGCATGGATCTGCCCAATGTGCCCATGATGCAATGATATTCAGTAACAGTCACCTCTGCGCCAGATTTGAGGCAAAAGAGTTCGGACGAGGTTACTTGTTGGGCGATGCTGGTTATCCATGCAAACCATATTTACTGACTCCAGTTACTTCTCCTCCGACTGAAGCAGAGCACAGATACAACTTTGCACACATTCAGACAAGAAATGTTGTCGAGAGAACGTTTGGAGTTGTCAAGAGACGGTTTCTTTGTTTACGTCTTGGATTACACGTGAAGGTATTTGCCTTAATAATTATCAAATAGTCAGTGCATTATTGATCAGCAATACTAAATAACCTGCTAAAAATTACTGTCAAACTTCCTATAGAACAGTTTGTTGACTTTGTTCCTTAAGTGGCATGCTGTACTGTGCTAAACTGTGAAGGTCGAGACATCTGTGGAAGTCGTGGTGGCGTGTTTCTTCCTGCACAATTTGTGCATTGGAGTTGGTGACAACAATGCACCAGAAGACCATGAACAGCCACGTTCCGGTCAAGCCGATATACCAGGAAGTGCCAGTATGTGTCTATAGAGGCTCTCACAGACCTGGAGCAATTGCTGTCAGAGATGCTGTTATCAACGGACTCTTTGCACAGCGAAGGTTAGCTAGCATAGCATGTGTTAGATGTTGTATACATCATACTGAGGTTGGCAGTGTAATTTCATGGGAAGTTTTTGGAGATTTGGCAAACTATATATCGTTGGAAAGCTTATCGAATAAGTAATCAGAAAAATCATGTTGCTATTTTCCACAATCTTATTTATGGTGGATGTGATGTATTTTTGGAATAAAAATCCTTATAGCAACGTTTGTGGGTGTGTCACTGGGCTAGGGGAGCTCATAATATGTTGACAGTTTTCCCCTGTTTAGAGGATGAAATGTACTTAGCAGTGGTATGCAAACTCCGGAAATATGTCACTAGGTGGCACCACAAATGTTGCTAAAATGGTTTTCATGGCCGTCTTTTAAGCATCAAGATAACTGCTATAAGCTTCAGGGTAAATGGAAACATGATTTTTCTGATTACTTAATTCAATAACCTTTCCAATATAGTTTTTAAAATCCCCAAAAACTTTCCAAAAAAGTTAAAATCATTACATTGCCAACCTGACTATCATGAGAGTGATGCTAAAAAGGTTATAACATTTGTTTTTCACAGTCTGCACAGTGGTGCAGAAGTGTGTAAGGGCGACGAGCCTTGTCAATGGAACACCCCGATTTTTAGACCCTCAGGGATCGAAAACCCCTGAACCGAACCACATCAAATTTGACGGGTGATTACGTCGGGGACATCACGCCCACCGATTCGGCGTAAAACAACACTTTGAATGCGTGTAACTCCGGTAGCATACAAGATAGAACAGTCGGTAATGGGTCAAAAATGTGTTTCAGCGACAGCTACGTCTTTTTTAAGGGATGCGAACAAAAAAATTTAATAATTTCCACTATTTTTCGCATAAAAACGCAAAATTCCCTATAGCCGCAATGTAAAACTTCAATCGGCAATAACTCCAGTTCTATAAAAGATAGAGTCGTGAAGTTTGCGTATAGAATGGGGTTTTCAGCCATTGCGGATCGAATGGTGTGACCGTCATCTTTGTCAGGTGACTGGAAGTGACCATGCCCACTGATTCGGCGTAAAACAACACTTTGAATGTGTGTAACTCCGGTAGAGTACAAGATAAAACAGTCGGTAATGGGTCATAAAATGTGTTTCAGCGACAGCTACGTCCTTTTTGGGATGCGAACAAAAATTTTTATTAATTTCCGCTATTTTTCGAAAAATTACGCAATATTGTCTATGTCCGCAATGTAAAACTTCAATCGGCAATAACTTCAGATCTATAAAAGATAGAATCGTTAAGTTTGCATATAGCATGGGGTTTTCGGAAATTGCGGATCGAATGGTGTGACCGCCATCTTTGTCAAGTGACCGGAAGTGACCACGCCCACCGATTCAGCGTAAAACAACACTTTCAATGCGTGTAACTCCGGTAGCATACAAAATAGCACAGTCGGTAATGGTCAGAAAATGTGTTTCGGCGACAGCTACGTCCTTTTTGGGGTGCGAACAAAAAATTTTAATAATTTCCACTATTTTCGAAAAATTACGCGAAATTCCCTATGCCCGCAATGTAAAACTTCAATCGGCAATAACTCCGGATCTATAAAAGATAGAGTGGTGAAGTTTGCATATAGCATGGGGTGTTCATAAATGGCGAATCAAATGGTGTGACCGCCATCTTTGTCACGTGACCGGAAGTGACCACACCCACCGATTCGGCGACGATCGGCGTGAAACAACACCTTGAATGCGTCACTGCGTGTAACTGCGTTACATACATGCTAAAACTGTCGATAATGGGCCAAAAAATGTTTCGGTATCATGTCAATCAATTTGGCG
>Ga0209562_1000494_pt1 | contig 13476 bp, 5 predicted proteins | sample WorMetvacBELIZE2_FD_187399 | JGI IMG/M metagenome (GOLD analysis project Ga0209562, IMG submission 187399) | Marine gutless worms symbiont microbial communities from Max Planck institute for Marine Microbiology, Germany - Olavius vacuus BELIZE.2... | ecosystem: Host-associated > Annelida >...
GGGCGTTAAAGTGAGGCACCCCTCTATCGATAGGGAAAATTCGACCAATAATCGGCCATAACTTGGAAACGGCGCAAGATAGGAGGAGTTACTATTAATCACTAATAGGAAGTCGCATATGGGCTTTCGATTGGTACCAAAATCGGTGACCTTGAACGGCGTAATCGCGTGTACTTTGCATTATTTCGCTGAATTCGAATTTCGTACAAGTGGTTGATTAGCTGTTGATCTGTTGTTCGTCTCCCGATAAATGTCATAAAGTACATCAACTAAGCACGACGGACGCGCTGTGCTCTTCGCGGTAGCGGAGCTTCTTGTTAATGTTTATAGCTATGCAATAGTCAGCACACGGCTATGTGGCAGGGGAATGCGTGTATCAACTGTATCATGTCTACCGTGGCTACGAGATATTCTTCGTAAATTTCTCAGTCATAATCGTGTCGGGTGCTACGGTCTTCGTACATTAAAACCTAAAACCTAAAAACTTTCTAAAACCTAGGTTTTTCCAGCCCTGGCACTTCGTCAACCCTAGAAATAATTAAAATATTGGTGGAATTTGACCTTCACCTTTGCCATTGGCAGTCGTTTTAGTATTATGACCCGAGACGCCGTATGAGAAATGACAACTTGCCACGCAGCAAACACTAAGGGCAAATCCACATCTTCCACTTGTCGGGTCAATCCTTAAAGCACGCAGCAACGCACTGAGAGTTTGTAGTGCGAACTTTATGCGTCACAGCTAAGTACATTTGTGATTCATCGGTACGCCAATTTTAGACATTCATAGACCTACGTATTTTTATTTAGTTATAGGCCTACGTATAAAGTCGATTTTTTATCAGCCGCTATTTGTAAAAAATAATATCTCAACATAATCTCTACGTCTGTCCTAGTTCTAATAATTTGTTGGTGAAAAATCGCATAATCAAGTTCAGAGGATACGAGGTACGAGATTTGTGTTCATGCTATTACACGCTTAAACCGAAAAAGTAGGCTATTTTTTCGATTGCACGCACTCGTGAATATTGTTTTATGCCTGTTTCCAAAACTGCTGACAGAAATAAACACTTCTTCACCATGAAATGAAAGGGTGTCCGAATCTTCGCGCTGCCAACCTGCCATCACGGCTGCGTTCGTCGTCGGACAGACCTGGCATCCCTGTCTGAGAGATATAGCCTAAACTTGCCGTCACAGCAGGCTTGGACAGGCCATTGATTGACTGACACATTATAGGTCCTATCGGGGACGGGTTTTTACGGGTCAAATGACCCAACCAACAGTGTCAAAGCACTGAAGGAAGATAGGTCCAAAGGATTAGGCTTCAATCCCATCAGGTCGACCCCACCGTGCTTACAATGATACAACTATGCAGTATGAAACATAAAAAAAACACAAAATACATGAAATGTTTTGCAGGCACTTGCCCCATGGAAATGTTGTAGTGTTTTGTGCATAGTTAGTGTTTTGTGGTTGACGACCAAAAACGGTCGTCAACTTTTTTTGCATCCATCTCAGCGTGGATTTGTAAGTGACATTCTTTCCAGTGCACGTTACCATCATCCATTCTACCGCGAACGTTTTCGAAGTGAAGTGTTCAACAGTGACGAGCGTCTGCTCTGTGACAACGGTACATCAAGGCCATCTACAGACAAGAAACTCATCAGGAGATGAGATAGCGAACGTGAACTTTCTTTACGACGACATATTGTACACGCACTATAGGAAATACAATAGACTCTTGCATAAATTCCGCCATAGATCGTTTTCTGCAACGCAAGTTTATCAAATTCAGTGAAATAACGCAATGTAACGGCCATTACGCCGTTCAAGGTCATTCAAGGTCACCGATTTTGGTACCAATCGAAAGCTCACATACGACTTCCTATTAGTGATTAATACAAACTTAGCTCCTATATTGCACCATTTCTGAGATATAGCGTTCGATAGGTCCAAAATAGCTATATTCGGCTACCCCTCTTGTGTTTAACTCCCCAACGGAGGGGTTCCCCTGGGACGATCTGCGTAAAATTTTACCTGGATGTCAGCAGATGGCCAGCGTACCAAATGGTGTAGAAACATCGCTGAAAATTTCAATCGCTTGAGTACGGCGCACGAACGTTACAGAGAGACAGACAGACGGCCGATGACATATAGTCGCTAAAAATCATCATCGTCATGCCTGAATCACCCTTGGAAATAATCCTGCGGGCACCCATGACTGCTGCTGCTGCTGATGGCACAGCCCCCAAAACACCTCCAGTCCGACTCAGTCTCACAGTGTTTGCTGCGTGGCAAGTCAATATCTCACACACATAATGTCAAGTCAAAATACTTCAATCGCTTTCCAGGTCCGAGGTCAATTTTTAAAAATATTTTCTTCTGTCTCTCTGTGTATCCAGGCTACTTCGTGCACAAGATGATTATATAAATAAATTACCCAAATGTAATCACTTCCGTGGTTGACCATAACACATATTGCTACCAGGTGCATCAATTTCTATCAGTATTTTCCCAGCTTTTTGCGCAGACGGACATCCTGACACAAATCTTGCCCGACTGACACACGAACAGATGCCCATAAAAGCCATACTTGTTCGCACGGCAACGGCATAAATGGTGAGTAGAAAACCAGAAGTTACGGCTTGCAATAATATAAATTACAAAATTTTTCAGGCAAGTGTTCACTCTGTAAATGATGGTGCCAAGTGAAACTAGACGTAATGACAAAAACATGACAACATTCAAATAACTCGATTCAACTGAGTACAAAAAAGGCGCACCACAAAAAAACATTACACAAACACGGTGGACTTTCGCTCCCCAAATTCCTCTTAACTAGACGCAAAAACAGCTGATCTCTTTTGCCACTGGACCTGTCACTCACCAAAGGGTTAAAAAATCAGGTGATATACCGAACCTCTTACCGCAACAGGTTTACCACACAGACTTAGCCTGGTACACTACCAGCATCAAATATCATACTCTGTAGTCTGTAGGACTGACATAGATTAAACCACTAGACCACCAACTCCAGTCAGACAAGCCAAAATTAGCATTGGGCAGTAAAGCGGTGCGCTCTGGCATGGGCACGAAACATAAATCTGCAGGTGCTCAACCGGCAATGGTTTCCCACAGACTCCAACAGATCGCAAAAATACGAAATGTTGATCATTTGTTCACAATATCGCTGTGGTCAGTATTCATGCACTGTTTCCGATGCCTTCAAGTAATTTAATAGGCTTCGGCACCTGGCGTTTAGAAGAAGCTATTTTCGTGCGAGTTATTTATTCATTTATTATGAAAATCATACTCAAAGTACAGTGATGAAAAAGAAAAATAGTAGAAATACATTGGTCAACGCTAAACACAAACTGCACACGCCAGAAGGCCACTTTGTACTTTAGGTAGCAATCCTGGAGTCCTTGGTAAGTTGGTAACGGACATAGTAATGGATGTATTAATACGTTTCCTTATTATCGTTCAATGTTCAAAAGGCAAGCACTACTTTCATAGGGTTTTTGGTCTAGTGGTAATTAATATAGGTCAACGAGTCTGTAGTGAGTTTTGTGTGTAAGTGTTCATGAACTGTACAGCAACTGCCACCATGCGTTGTGTTGAGTAAGGTTTAACGTCTCACCAAACACATTATACGTCACACTGGGGACGGTTTTCTATGGGTCAAACGACCCAACCAACAGTTTCACAGCACTGAAGTAAGACAGCGTCCTAAGGATTACGCTTCAATCCCACCAGGTCCACACCACTGTGTTAGATTGCCACCATATGTCATTGCAAAAGGGTTAACAGATTACTAATGGTTTCTACAAACAACGAACAGATGCTACTGTCACTTCATAGTGAATCAGTCACTTGAACACAGATCCAGCAGTTATAAAATAACAGAATTACAACTAAAGATGCACCGATAAGGCACTGGCCGATTATCGGTCGGCCGACAATCGGCGCCTAACAATCAGCCGATACCGATTAATACAAAAAAAAACTTATTTTGCTGTCGTATTTAAGTTATTTATTTAGGCTCCGATTATTATCCGAGACGTCGTACATACTTGAAGGGCTGCAGAATGCAGACAAAACAAAAACGCACCCAAAAGCAGTCACAAAACGCACCCACTTTTACCGGAAACGGAAACCACTCTCATGTTTGTTTACTTTTGGTAATAAAAATAAAAACTTGTACTTACCAACAGTGTAAACAACAATCGGCCGATATCAACGTACTAACCGGCGGATACCGATTATCGGTGCATCTCTAATTACAATAATAACAGTAGAAATAGCAAGAAATACTAATAACAAACTACTCAGTAGTAACAGCCTACACAAACACAACTGCTTCATGGGCACGTGTCACGTTTACCAGGGTTACATGCAGATCTCCCGTGTTGTATAAGTTGTATCCGTATTTAAAGGCATACAATTGGACCACATTTTACTGCCCATCAAGTGACTGCCAGCATCTGACTCAATCTGACTGCCGACACTGTACACTTCATAAATGTTTTGTAACAATATCATCATTAATATTATTTTTTATTATACCAAAAAATGTTATGTCAGGCATCACGTATACGGATGCTCAGCATACACCAGCTTTCGTTTCATTTCGTAATAACATTTGTTTCATTTAAACCTTCAAACCATTCTAATACGGGGTGCTGTATTGAAATGACACAATGCTCATGACAATTTTAACAATACATGTAACACACAACAATCAATAAAATCAAGACTGGTCCTTTATGTTCACGACATCCCACAGCTGAAAAAATATAATGTGTCCAGTTCATTTCAGTGAGAGGACTTGTTCCTAAGTGTCGGCTATAACGTGACCAAATTCATAAAATAACCAGGGGCCCGATTTACAAAAAAAAACTTACGACAAACTTAAGAAAAAGTCTGACTTACGAAAAACTTACAATCAGCGTGCGATTTACAAAGAATCTTAGGAAAAACTTACGCAAAGTTACGACATCTTAACTTTATATCTTACGATAAACTTACGATAAACTTATGAAGAACATAAGATAATCTTAGGAATTTTCCTAAGATTTTTTTGTAAATCGCACCCCAGTACTGTTCACATGCCTAAAATTTAAAAAAAGAAAATAACATCACTCAATAACATAAGTCACGGATCGAGTGATCCGTTGGAAGAGTCCAATGTGGCTAGTTCAGGGGGTGTCGGCGGGTATGAAACTCTGCCGGAACAGTTGGTATCTGTGTCAGCAACAGTGTTGGAACATTCATTGTCAGTTAGTTTGTCGGCATTGTCTGCCGACACCACAGAGCTGTCGCTGCCATCGTCGTCGTCATCATCATCTTCCTCCATCAACCGACCGTACGCCTCAGCACCAGAGAAGACGTAGCGCCTTGGCGGCACGTGCAGGTACGTATTCGCTGTCAATACAGTACAGTACAGTTTACCATTATATCTGTAGCCATTCACAGTCAACAGTTTCCAATGCATACACACTAGCGGTCTGCAAAAGTTTAATGATTTAGGGCCGGTTTCACCAACGACAGTTAACTTTAACCGTCGGTTTTCTCCGCACTTTAACCTTCAGTTATTATAAATCCGTTTCACCAACGCCAGTTAGCGACTAATCTAAGGTTAAACCTCAGATTTAGCTGAGCCACAATCGCTAATTAAATCTCAGGTTAGAAAATAAAAATGGCTGATGAAAGTGACGCAAACGGCAGCCAACTTCATCGATGACAACAACACCTCTCAGCCAATAGCAACGTCAGAAAGTAGGTTAACCACGCAGTCAGCTAACTGGAGCTGGGAAAAAGTTAACTCTTGTTGGTGAAACACGAGTCCAATTTAACTGGCAGTTAGAAATAACTGGAGTTCAGTAAACCGGCGATTTGACCGGTGTTGGTGAAATCCGCCCTTAATCATTTTCAATTCGGGCACTGTTTGCCTTCCTGGATTTGACTGGAAGTGTATTTTGACCATTCCATGTACTCTGGGTGCCCATGCTCTACCCAAGTACAGAATTCTGTGCAGATATATCAATCCACAGATAAGACTCATGGTATGGCATATGTAGATTTATATAGCGCAATTGTCAGAAAGTTGCTAATGTGCTTTTTACACTAGTACCTAAAGAACAGCCAAGTTTTCAGGCCCTGTTTGAAGGAGACATAGTCCAGCTGTGCGTGGAGGTCATCAGGCAAAGAGTTCCAGACAATCGGGCCGTGCACAGCAAAAGCTCAGCAGCCAACGGTGGAAAGCTGGTGTCATGGCACCACCGTCAGTTCTTGTGTTCTTGTGTGGCTGACCAGAGGTGCCGCCTATCTACAACGTAAGGGACCAGTGTGCAACAGTCAACGAGGTACAGAGCAGCCTTGCCATGCTGACATCTATGCATGATGACACCCATTATCGTGCAAGATTCGGGACATGCCCGAACATGAAATTTCATAATGACGACTGCCGACAGCTCAGTTCTAGTTCTGTTCCAGTGTTGACACGTGGCCCCTCCGCAGACCCACAATGCACAATCCCGCCAAATTTAAGCAGAATCGGGCCATGCATGGCCAAGTTACTTACCAATCAACAATTTTCCCGGCCCATTGTTCAGAAACCCACTAAGCTACTAGTTCTCCGAGTAGACCAAAGTTCCCGAACTATACCAAATTTGCAGATGACACAAGCTAATCATCAGCTCCAGCAACAAGTGGTTTAGAGTTTAGACATGTTGCTCCGTTTTCAACAATGGCGACTCAATGACAGCTTGGACTGAAAATCGAGGCCTAATTTTATAAAAATAATTAGACGAAGGATGTGCAATTGTCAGAGTGGCATGCTTGTGCTTGACTACCCAAGGACCCAATCTCTCACATACTCTTGGCAGAAGTCAGCTTGGCAAGCTGGGAGATAAGTTGTCGTATAAAAAAGGACAACAGTCAAATATAAGACCTCTGACTAGTGCTGAGCAGCCTAATATTAATAATCATCATCATAATTCACTGTTTCCAGTACGAGTAAAAAAACTGTTAAAAGAATAAACCAGTTTTGATAAGGCATACATTTCAGTAGTGTCGTCCAGTTAAATTTCTCCGTCTTTGGAGATTCTTCAAGTGTTGCATTTGTTGAGCACTTGTTGCGGACGTCCACACTGTCACAAACGGTCTCAGATCTTGTTTCAGCAATCGTAACATTATCAACCTTCAATTCTATCGACAGCTGCGTTTTAACAGTATCACCCGCAGCATTTTTGGACGTACTTGAAGTCAACCCTGCTGTTGCCATTAAATCGTTGCTGCCAGAAACTGCTGTCAAAGCATCGACAGTTGAACTAATTGTACAAACATTTTCTGCAGCATTTTCGGTAACTGCCGACACTGAGGCAGAGTCGGCTGGGTCTGCCGAAATACCATTGTCCGATACTGCCGGAAAGTCGTCTATTACAATCTCAGTGGCAGGTGAAGAGTTTAAACAGAGCTCAGTGAAGTGGCCGCCGAGGCGATGACAGAGTTCGTTGACGATGACGTCGCAGTCTCCGAGCAGCTCCACGTCAAAGTAGAGATGATTCAGAGGCTCACGGTTTATCAGAACCTGAGGAATGTGTGACGGCAGCGAATCTGTACATGACGGATCATTCACAAATATAAACGTTTATCAAAGTATAACAAACTGTATGACAGGCAATGGGTTAACACCAAGCATACGCTTTTCAACAAAGTCGGGCCAAACTACTGTTATAGACTATCGGTCTCTTTTGTTGCTTTACTGAAATGCCGGTTGTGAAACTCGGGAATGTTGCAAAACAAATTTTACTGGTGAAAGTTGTGGTTTAACCATATAATCTTAATTACAGATGGTATGTGTGTGCTAACTAGAGATGCACCGATACTCGGCATTGGCCGATTAGTACGTTGGTATCGGCCGATTGTTGTTTACACAACTGGTAAGTACAACTTGTTATTTTTATTACCAAAAGTATACAAACATGAGAGTGGCCTCCTTTTCCGGTAAAAATGGGTATGTTTTTAACTTTGCTCTTGGGTGTGTTTTTGTTTGTCTGCACTATGCAGTCCTTCAGGTAAGTAAGAGTCTTTGGATAACAATCGGAGCTGAAAAAAATAACTTCAATAAGACAGCAAAATAAGTTTTTTTAATTGTTAGGCGCCGATTATCAGCTGACCGATAATCGGCCAGTGCCTTATCGGTGCATCTCTAGAGTGCTAATTGTTAAGCAGTAACACTGTTAGTATAACCAAATCGCAGTTGCAAAGAGAGATCTGCATATAGCACTGCTTGCAATACTGGACAGGGAAACTAAGCAGCAACAAAACGTATAATATATAGTAAACATTAAATGGAAATTATGGCTCAAACTGAAGTAAATTAATGGTTATGAGCAGTACACCTCCGTAAAGAGTGCAGTTTTGAGATGACAAATAGAAGTCGCGATACAGTTCACGCAACAAACAGATGTGGATTTCTAAAATATGAACATTGTCCAAAGCAAAAACCAACATCTCTCGCTCACATTTCTGGAGAAAGGACGGAATCTGACAAAGAGTACTCTGGGTTAACCATTGTTAACAATAACTGAATCTAATAATGTCACACATGTGCTCTATGGATAATATGGCAGAAACTCTGCAACCTATTCATATCCAACAAAAACCACAGTTAAGCATTCTATCTAGGGAAGCACCGGATATCCAGTTCCGGTTTGCCAGATATCCGGCCGTTTTTGCTATCCGGTTCCGGCGGCAAGCTACCGGATAGTGAACCGGATAGTTTACTTATTTTTTGCATGTTGTTTTGTAATCTTTCAGACTTTTACTGTATTTCGACATTGAACATACAGTACACACATAGTGTCTTTGAGTTCATTCAGTGTGTGTGTGTGGTGATTTGTCATTATGTGCGTGCAAACTAACTTTGAATTATTGGCATATAATCCATTGTCGCAACACAGTGACAGAAAATTTGTGGAATGAACTATAAACTGTATAGCAGTGCACAATCCGGTTCTGGTTCCTACCAGATATCTCATCTGCTATCCCGCACTATCTCGTTCTGGCCAGATACCAAAAATGCTATCCAGTGCATTACTAATTCTATCAGAGGTCACCATAAGATAACGTTTGCTGTACTATAGAAATAAATCTGTCAATACTCTAATGCTGTTTACAAGTGTAACTAATGAGAAACTGATATGAAACTGACTATAGAAAAACACACATAATTTAACTGAGGCTAAAGCGGAATTGCAAGGACGTACTAGGTATAAGAGCAACAGGCTGGACCTTCAGTGAAGACCCAATAACAATGAGAAGATCGCATTCATCTTTATCAAGCTGCATCTGACGATGAAACTCCTCAGGTAAGCTCTGGCCGAAGAACACGATATCGGGCTTCACGATTGCTTCCTCGACACTTGCATCACATTGAGTACACTTTGGAATTACCTGCACATGAAACCATAAAATTAATTACTACTTAATTATTTAATAATCTAATAACTTAATTATTAAGTTATTAGATAAGATAGGACACGGATAGATGGGCCCGCGAATGCCTTACAACTTTGTCACTGATAGTATTCACACAAGGAAACTTTGTAGCAGACTTTCTTCAAGTGAAGTGCAAGTTTGCACGAAAAACGGCCGTTTTGGGTTTTTGAGCCGTCATCAATTCTTCCTCGACTATCCATGATTCGCCGACGATCTTCTTAAATGAGCCTGTAAATACTTGGCTCCTACAGTGTGGAATGTATTACTGCTTGACATAAGCCATCTACAAATTACTGACAATTTCAAGTGCCATCTGCAAGCTTCCTTTTCAGACAGACAATTAATATCATTCGTGGCACCCGAGAAATAGAGATGACACAGAAAATAAGACTGAATTATAATAAATGGCATTATTATTAAATGATTAAAGTAACAGTAATAAATCAAAGCCGATAACCTGGTTCATAATGTTGTCACGTATGCAGTCGGCATCAACTTGCCTCTGACATACCATGCATGTTGCCGTCGCAAAAGATCCTGTCATTAACATTAACCAAAAAATAACCAATAATTAGTGTCAGCAAGATGGTGAGTAGTTTCTTAATGGAAACCACATATTTAAAGTGTGATTTCGATTAGCAAACATCACACCCTGTGATTTAAATTAGCTGTTATGGCTGTTTGTGTTTCCATTTCACAAACGAGTCAACCCACTCTATAAGAGTGTGATTTTTTTATAAAGAAAAGACAAATAGCTCAGCCATCGCAGACAGACCGCACTGCAGGGTGGGTTAGTTGTGGCCAAAAGAGGAAGACTGGAACTGGGAGATAATATTTTATGGACATTATAGATCAATCTTCAACCACTGTGATGTAATTGGCCAGTAAAGCAATTGAATTCGGTGAAAAAACGCAAATTAAAGGTTATTACGCCATTCAAGGTTATTCCAGGTCACCGAGGTCGGTACCAATCGAAAGCCCATATGAAACTTCCTATTAGTGATTAACAGTAACTGACATCCTATCCCGTACTATTTCAGAGTCATCGCAGCTTAATGTTCAAATTTTGAACACTTTACATTTTTGAGCCCCTGCCCTTTGAGGGCCTAAGGACAACGTATGATGTTCATCTTGGGATCACTGGAAAGCACACAGTGGACTTCCTATTAGTGTTAATTAAATTTTTTTTCGCTAGGTGTTACGTCTGAGGCGCTGCAGGCGAAAATAGACCCAGAATTGGCGATTTCGCTCCAACGCGGCAGTTTGACCAAAATTTTAGGCAGAAAGGGTCACCCCCACCAATCATTTTTGCACAGATAGTTAGGCCACTGAATGTCTTACAACTTTGTCATAACAGTTTTCACACAAACTCTGTAGCAGACTTTCTTCAAGCGAAGTGCAATTTTACATAGAAAACGGCCATTTGGCATTTTTGAGCCCCTGGCAACGTACGATGATTATTGTCACAAAGTATGTTCAAAATGTCTGCCTCATAGACTAATGCATGTGTGGTTTACTTTCCTGACTTTGAGCCAGTTCTTCCACAGCAGAAATGTTCACACAGCTGTGCAATGTGCGTAGTCTGCCACTTCCCAACCAGTTTCTTCTTGCAACTGTCTCAACAAATTCTCTATTCCTTTTCATTTCTTATCAGGAAATTCCCGAATCAGTCGCCGAGCCGAACAGTGTAGCCTTTTGATTCCCATAAATATTTAATCAAATTCTTGTCTTCTTTAGTTGTCATTTCGGAAAATTTACCAATTATTTACTGAAGTTTACATGACAGTGATGTCATGTTCACGTCACAAATAAAAAAAAATAAGTAAACAGCTTTACAGAGGGTATTCATTCCTGTTTCCAGATACGTAAAAGTTATTAAAATCCATCAGAAGTTTCAAGAGTTATGATTACAAATGTACTGCCATCTTATTTTTGGTTCACAGTGTATATTGGAATCTGCTGTTGATACCGTGGCACTGAACAATGCGAGCAATGCCGGCGGCCTGTTCCAACGTGTCAATGTTCTGTGTGTAATTACGCAGCAGCCGGCCGTCACGTTCTAGATGGTGAATAAACCGGTGACTTGTCGACGGTGCAAACTGGCCGGGGTAGATCTCCTAAACACACACAGCAATTTCAACGGCTTTTCAAAAACCTTACAAATAAAATATGGAGCGACTTCCTAGTTATATAGGGTGACACGATAGGTCGTGAACGATTTCGATTTCAAATTTAAGCCTGTCATTAACAGTAACCAGAAATAATTTTATATCTCCTTGTAGATATATTCAATGAAATTGTTTGTATAAAATTTCATAGCTGTAGCTATTAAACAGCATTTACAGTACTCATTTATATAACACCACCGAAAAATAACACAACATACAGAAAAAAGGTTAACGTCAAGCGAGGTCGCTGTCCACAGACCACTGTGGGTGACGTCACTATGTTCGCTCGTATAAATCAAGTAAGTAACGGACGGTTGCGATATTTTGCACACATGATTGCATTAAATTTCCATAAACGCTGATACCAGCTTAACAAATATCTAATAGCTCTAACATAGTTAATTTGCCATTTAAAATCGTTCACGACCTATCGTGTCACCCTATAATAACAGTTAAGTCTTAGGCACCAAAGGCTCATCCAGTAAATGCCATCACCGTGAAAAAGGTACCTCCAGTGACAACAGGAAGAGAATATGCTGTATAATTAGAACGAGATTCTCCAGAGGTCGTTCTAATAATAATAACAGTAATAATATTAGCATAAATTTATTAATAATTAACACGTTGGCCGCGACGTACAAGATATGTTGTAGTCCGGCAGTATTGTTCAGTCACGACGTACGAGTTAACTCATATCTCACACCACTGTGGCTACGGTTGCCAGGCATCCACATAAACTTTCACGTTTTAGCAATGTGTATCGGTGCTGCCCTCTACCAAAGTTGCACCAGACTAATAAACTGCATAGCGTTCTACGTGTTAAACTGTGTTTGTGTCCTAGAAGCGTGGTACGGCACAAGTTCTCGAAGGATGTCACAGTTCTACCTGCACACCCCGCATTCATCCGCTGACGGAATGAACCATACCTGCCTTTGCCTTCCCAGCCAAAGCTGGTACTCATTTACAGACCCTGGAGGGACGGAAGGCTGAGATGGCGGAGTCTAAGAATTTGACTTCATAACATAACCAGTGAATGCCAGCCTTTCACCAATCATTAGACTGCTGTGTTGAGAAAAAATTATGCAACTGCTGATAAGACCGAAATAATTGGAATAACTTCGGTTTCGGATGTGAAAAAGATGGTCTTCAAAGGGATACTACCAACCAGTATGCCTTTGCCAAAATAATAATAATAACGCTGACAATTTCTAACGCGCCGTAACACAGTAAAACTCTTACAAGGGCGCGCAAAAAAATGCCACAGTGAGTCTGTGACCTTGAACTTTGACCTTTTGACCTAGGAATCTATCCAGTTCATCTCTGTACCCAAATGTTCTTAACTTGTACAAAAAGCTCCGCTACCGTGAAGAGCACAGTGCGTTCGTCGTGGCTTAGATGGTGTACTTTGACATTGCTCAGGAGAAAATCTGTTGACGGCTAATCAATCACTTTTACGTAATGGCCACAAAAGCTACCGAATTCGGAAAAATAATGGCCATTACGACGTTCAAGGTCACCAATTTTGGTACAAATCGAAAGCCTATATGCAAATAAATAAACTAAGGAATCACTCGTTATACCCTCCACCGTTCACATGTACACAAAAGTTCAAAAACTCTTTCATGGTTCACTCTCTCCGTCACTATCAACAAAATTCATCATTATATTTCTATTTGTGTAGTATCTGTATCTTTTAGTACTTTAACATGTGTTGTTTCTTAGCACTACTGTGTACTCTATAACTTTCTCTAGGTTTATATATCCAGTTGCTTTGTGGCTGCAATACTCTAAATATTAAACAAATAAT
>Ga0209562_1000495_pt1 | contig 13472 bp, 17 predicted proteins | sample WorMetvacBELIZE2_FD_187399 | JGI IMG/M metagenome (GOLD analysis project Ga0209562, IMG submission 187399) | Marine gutless worms symbiont microbial communities from Max Planck institute for Marine Microbiology, Germany - Olavius vacuus BELIZE.2... | ecosystem: Host-associated > Annelida >...
CTTTCTCGAAAAAGAGGAAAATTATTGCTCTTTTTTGTTCGTTTATATTTTAGAATCTGTTAACTTTCAACTCACCCCTACCTCATCGCTTCTCCGGCACTTACGATCTCTGAAATTTCCGCGGTGATGGCGTTTTGGCGCATTTGATTTCCGAGAAGTGTTAGATCTTTTATGATATCGGTGGCAGCATCGGTAGCATTTTTCATCGTAATCATCCGAGCCGAGTGTTCTGAGGCTTCGCTTTCTAGTACCGATTGCCAGATTTGGGACTCAACCAACGGCGGGATAAGTGATTCTAAAACAACTGTGGCGTTTGGCTCTACCAAAAAATCTACGGGTTCTATTTCTTTGGCTTTTCCCGAAAGAGATTTTGCCAAATCTATAAATGCTCCATAAGTAAGTGGGAAAAGTGTCCGAACAATTGGTTTTTGTTTCATTGTGTTTATAAAATGCGTGTATATCACCTTGACTTCATCGGTTTTTCCTTCCAAAAAATTTTTAAAAACCATTTCACAAATCGGTAAAATATAACCAGGATCATTACGATTGGTACCTGAAAAATCAGCTTCTACCTTCAATCCTTGCCGCATCAATGCATCTCGTCCTTTTTTGCCTAGTGTAATAAATGAATATTTCTCTGGATTTTTTACATCCAATTGCTTATTCAGCTCAGCAACAAGGCTAGTATTAAACCCCCCGCACAAGCCTCGTTCGGTTGATACGACGATAAACGTTTGATGTTTTACAGTTCTGGGTTGCAAAAAAGGATGTTGTTGGTTCAATTTTTTTTGTGAAAGGGCTGTCAAAATTTCTAACGCTTTTTCTGCATAGGTGCGACTTTTAAGTGTTTCGTTTTGTACTTTGCGCATTTTACTCGCGCTTACCATCTCCATAGTTTTGGTAATCTGTCGGGTATTTTTTCCCGATTTAATGCGTCGTTTTATTTCGCGGAGATTTGAGGTCATTTCGATTAGTGGTTAGTTATTGGCAGTTAGCTCAGGAGGGGGTTTAAATTTTGAATTCTAAATTTTAAATTAGCCGTTAGCCCTGTTTGTAGATTAATAGAGTTTTTCATAATTTTCATAACTTTTTCCTCATCCCTTTTTATAAACTGCTTTTTTTCTCTGTAAAAAAATCCGGAGCGAGGGTTTTTTTAAACGCCTTTATTGCCGCTTCAAGTGCTACTTTTGATTCATCACTCAGCGCCTTTTCTTTGCAAATGGTTTCCTCTAAACTGGCATACTTATCTTCTATAAATTCGATGAATTTTTTCTCAAATTCCTGGATTTTATCGACAACAATATCGTCTAAAAATCCGCCAGTACCTACAAAAATCAAAAGCACTTCTTTGGAAAAATGTAGCGGAGAAAAAAGATTTTGTTTAAGTAATTCTACCATCCGTTTTCCTCGTTCGATTTTTTGCGTTGTAGCCGCGTCGAGATCGGATCCAAATTGTGCGAAGGAAGCGAGTTCTCGAAATTGTGCTAGATCGAGACGTAATTTCCCCGCGACTTTTTTCATCGCTTTGGTTTGTGCCGCTGATCCCACACGAGACACCGAAAGCCCCACATTTACCGCGGGACGAATTCCCTGGTAAAATAAATCCGTTTCGAGATAGATTTGTCCGTCGGTAATGGAAATCACATTCGTCGGAATATAGGCGGAAACATCACCGGCCTGTGTCTCGATAATAGGTAAGGCGGTGAGCGACCCTCCTCCATAATTGGGATTTAATTTTGCCGCGCGTTCGAGCAGTCGAGAATGAATATAAAAAACATCACCTGGATATGCTTCGCGACCTGGTGGGCGACGCATTAATAACGAAATTTGTCGGTATGCGACGGCATGTTTCGATAAATCATCATACACGATGAGCGCATCTTTTCCTTTGTCCATAAAATATTCTCCAATAGCACAACCCACATAAGGGGCTAAATAACTGAGTGCGGCGGGAGAATCCGCCGATGCGGCGACAACCACGGCGTAGTCCATGGCCCCCCGTTTTTCGAGCTCTGCCACAATCCGCGCGATTTTTGCCTGCTTTTGACCAATGGCTACATAAATACAAACCATATCTTCGCCTTTTTGGTTTACAATCGTGTCGAGAGCTATTTGTGTTTTCCCCGTTTGCCGATCGCCAATGATCAACTCCCGCTGACCACGACCGATGGGGATAATCGCATCTACAGCTTTTATTCCTGTGTGTACCGGTTGACTCACCGATTCACGAGTGATCACCCCCGAAGCAATTCGCTCTACGGGATAAGCTTTTTCAGAAAAAATCTCACCCTTTCCATCTATCGGTTCACCGATACCATCTAAAACACGGCCCACAAGCCCATCGCCCACATTAATTTGTAAAATTTTTCCCGTTGCCTTAGCGATACTTCCCTCGCACACCTTCGTAAAATCTCCCAAAATAATAATCCCCACCGAATCGGTATCCATATTAAATACCACGCCTTTTATCCCCGAATCAAATTCGATCATCTCGTTATTGGCGACATTTTTTAGTCCGTATACCTCCGCGATACCGTCACCGGATTTCATTACCACGCCGGTATTTTCTACTTGTGGAGCACTGTTGTCGGCGTTTATTTGAGCCGAAAGCTCTTGGATAACTTGGTCGAGTTCGTTTGTAGTTTTGGTAGTCATGAATGAGTGTAAAAAAGAAATTTATAAGTGACGAAAAAGATTATTTATTTGATGAGAAAAGGTAGCATCGAGCCTGCGATCCCCAGCGGTAATGCACAACCCTCCCAATACCTCAGGTTTGATAATTGGTTTCAAAAGCACTGCTTGAAATCCCGTGATTTTTTGTACCAGTGCCGAAATTTTTTCTATTTGCGGTTTTTGTAATGCTACGGCCGAAACGACTTCTGCCCTAGTGATGGAAAAATTTTTTTCTCGTAAATCTTGTAGCGCATCAATAATTTTTTGTATTTCTTTCAGCCGTCCCATGGCGACCAATTTTTGCGCCATTTTTATCGCGGATTCTGAAATATGTGCTTTTGTAAGCCATTCCCGAAGTTTTTTTTCTTTTTCTGCAGTACCCATCATGGGATTTTTTAGTACTATACTGAGTCGCATTTTTTTCTCGATTTCTGCAAGTTTTTCCAGGTCGGTCAAAAATGTATTCACTGCCCCTATCCCCTCTTTCCCAAGGGCAGACATCAGGCGTGTGGCAATGGTACGAACAGAAGTTTTCATGATATTTTTATGTTTTCCATAGCATTTTCGATGCTTTTTTCTCGTATTTGTGCCGTCATTTCTTTCCCCAAAACTTTTACGACCACAACGCGTGAAAGATCGCATACTTTTTGTTTTATATCGGCATATAAGCTGTTTCGTTCACTTTCCAAATTTTTCCGCGCATTTTGTACTAAGTCTGTCGCTTCTTCTTCTGCTTTTTTTATCAAATCCGAGCGAATACGTTCGGCATCTTTTTTGGCATCTGATTTAATCAATTCAGCTTTCTCGTGTGCTTCGCGAATAATTTGGTCATAATCATTTTGTGTAGCGGTGAGTTTTTTTTCGATTTCTCCCGCATTGGCCAGGCTTTCAGCAATAGTTTTTTTCCGTTTATCGAGTACTCGTAAAATGGGTTTGTACAAAAAATAGGTCAATCCCGCAAAAAGAAGACCAAAATTTACCACCTGCGTCAGGAGCAGGTGCCAATCGATACCGAGACGAGCGAGAACTTCCATAAGGAAAAATTAAAAAATGAAAATAAAAAATGAAAAACTAAGGAAGATATTTAGATCTAAATTTTGTGCGGAGCACACCATAATTTCGCATTTTGGTTTTTGATTTTTGCATTTTTTACAATACAAATCCAATAATCAAGCTCACCACAAGAGCGTAAATAGCTACCGATTCGGCAAAGGCCATGGCCAAAATCATAACGGCCTGAACTTTTCCAGAGACCTCAGGATTGCGACCGATTGCTTCCAGGGCGCGTCCACCCACGAGACCGATACCAACTCCTGGACCGATAGCTCCAAGTCCGATGGCGAGTGCCATTCCGATAAGTTTTGCTGCTTCTGTTTCCATGATGTATAAAAGGATTAAAAAATAAAAAATTAGGATTAAATATAAGCGGAAGTGTTTTACAGATTTTTGTGGAAAAGAAAAGAGAAATAAATCATTAGATATTAAATTGTTAGATGTATAAGTTGAAAGTTCGTAACGTTCTTAAAGTTTGTAAGATTTCTAAAGTTGAAAAAGAGAGTTTTTAATTTTTTTTGTATTTTTGATTTTCCAGTATGCGATCAAGGAAGTTAATGGTGTACTGTAATAGCAGTTTTTATAAAGGCCAACGTCAATCCCGCAAAAACCGCGGCTTGTATCAGTCCTACAAAAATTTCAATGCCATAAAATGGCGCCGGTAAAATAAAGGGCACCAAAAAGGTCATTACTACGAGCACCACTTCTCCCGCAAAAATATTTCCAAACAAACGAAAACTAAACGATAAAATTTTCGCGAGTTCTGAGATCAGCTCCAAAATTCCGACAAAAAATCCCACAGGACTTTTAAAATTAAGGAATTTCCCCAGATATCTAAACCCTAAATACGATAATCCCATAAATTGAATGTAAAAAAATGCAATAAGCGCAAGTGCGAGGGTAAAGGAAAGATCGGATGATGCCGCTCGCATAAGTGGAACGGTATGATGCGCCTCCTCGGCCGTTTCAGCTGCGGTAGCATGTGAACTGACTTCATTGACATGGGAAATTTCCGCGGATTCTGAGTGTGCTACACCGGGTTCTATCTGTACAGCAGTAACCCCGGGTATGAGTCCAAACCAGTTATTGATCAGTACAAAAATAAAAATCGTAGCAATTAGGCCAAAAAATTTTTTGGTTTCCTTTGCGCATCCCAGCAGAGATTCCATTTGATCGTAAATACCACCGATAATAACTTCGGTGAGATTTTGCGTATTATTTCGTGGTACCAGCCGAACACTTCTTCCGATCAAAAAAGCAAATAGCAAAACAATCGCCATCACAATCCATGTGGTAAGTAGTGTATTGGTAATTGCTATACCCCATAGGGTAAAAACGGGCTCCGCGGCGATAGAAATAGGATGCATACTTTAGATGTTAGAGTCTTTTTTCGGATATTTTTGAAGTATTTGGTAGCCCTCTTTGGCTTTTTGGAGAAATGGTTTCATCAGGTGCCACACCACCGCCAAACTCACTAAAAGTCCTGAGATAATACCAACAAATGTCAGTATTGGCTTGGTGTGCCACAAACCATCTAACCAACTTCCTATACCGATAAAAATTATCGCGGAAATAGTTACTGCTAGGGCAATTTGTATGCCCAGTCCGGCCACAGAAGCCAAACTGATGAGACTGTTGTCTTTTGGGTTAGGCACGGATTTTACAGAGCTAAAAAATCGACAGAAGGATATTTATTTGGGATGCCGTGTCAAACAGATCACAGCACCAATCTTTTTTATTCGTTTTATAACTTGAATGTGCCTAGCCAAGTAGTAAGACATGGACATACTCCGCGATTTTCAAAAGCACACAACACAGGAGGAGAAAGAAAAAACCCTAAAAAATTTCATCTTTTGGTTTCTTTGTTACACAACATACCCTTTCCCAGGATTTCAATACAAGATTATTTTCACGGAAAAATATTCCCGAGAGTCTGAGAACCTGCCTAATGATACGGATCAGATATTTTACCGATAAGCAGCTCCTGCCGACATGGTTTAATAATTGCTCTGGTAGGTAGATTTCTCATCGGGGGTTCCTAAATTTTTTTGGTATGGGCGAGGTGATCGTAATGTTTTTTTGCGGATTTTTTGGATCGGGAAATATCAAACGATGCGCATGCAAGTATAGCCGATCACTTTTTTGGCCGCTATACATTTCATCCCCCCAAACGGGAAAACCAATGGCGCTTAAATGTACGCGTATTTGATGGGTTCTGCCGGTTTCAATTTTTACCTCCAGCCAGGATTTTCCCCTGTCGTATTTTTTTCGTGCGAAATGTGTTATCGACCATTTTTCTTCCTTCCCACCTCGTACCGCAATTTTTTTTCGATCATACATATCTCGTCCCATGCCCGATTCAATTTCTCCAAAAAGAGGTGGTTTTCCTTTTACGATAGCAATATAAACTTTTTTGACCTCCCCCCAGTGTGACTGCAAAAATCGATGGGTTTTATTATTTTTTGCTATCAGCAATACACCAGAAGTGGGCTTGTCTAAACGGTGTACTAGACCAGAGCGATCGTACATTTGACCATCGACCGTTTCGGCGCCTTCGGCAAGGGTATCGAATGCATCACGGAGTAAATCGATAATCGTTGTCGAATACGGATCGGATGGCGAAGAATGCACGACAATGCCAGCTGGTTTTTCGATAGCCACCCAGTCATCATCTTCGGCCAAAATTTTTAACTTGTCGATTGAGGCGTCTATCTTTTTTTCGACTAGAGGAGATTTTTTCTCAGGCATTTCGTACTGCCACTCCTCCCCTGTTTTTACTTTTGTTTTTCCGGGTTTTGGTTGATTTTTAAGTGTGAAAATGCCGTATTTTTGCCATTGTGATCGCGAAAATTCCGCGAATTTTTTTCCACATACAGCATCGACGCGCTGTCCGTTTTCGGTTGGATTAATGGTGAAGTGTCCCATATTTTCGTCGTAAAAAATAATAAAAAAGCGCCGCGTTGAGCGTATTGGCCACAAATGTCCCCAAGGCAATACCACGCACGGCCTCGGCTCCATCCCACACTACCAAAGCCAAAATTAATGCGGTGGTGGTCCCAGCTGCTAAGGAAAAAACACTACACCACAAGGGAATACGGCTTTCGTGATGCGCATAAAAAAACCGCGAAAAAAGTGGAATTACGCACGCAAACGGCGCCGAAAGTAGCACCCAAAAAAAGGAAATATGCGTCATGAAAAATCCTTCACTCGTCATATCATAAAAAAATTGAATAAACGGTTTGCCGACCCAAAGCCCCAAAGCAACCGCGGGAATTGCAAAGCAAAAAATAACCCCCACCGCATGATGGAGTGTTTTCCATTGTGTTTTTGGGTCATTTTTTTGGCGAGTTAAGCGCGAAAAAACCGCATTGGCCACAGGAATACCTATCACAGTAAATAAAAAATTTCCCAATAATGATCCAATATTAAACGCGGTAATACTTCCCACTATCAAAAAACCCGCGATCCACACATCCATAGTTTGGTTTGTTTGAAACGCAACATTGGTAGCAATGCGCCGTTGTGTATCGACCCATATGCTTTGCCATAAATGCCGCGGGATTTTCCATTGAAAAACGAGTGCTTCACCGTTTATAAAAAAAGGCACTATCAATATAACGGTTTGGATAATGGCGCCGAAAAGAGCTCCATAACCCACGGTTAAAAATCCTAATTTTTCCGCGAAAAAATAGAGTGCCAACGCCATCCCTCCCATGTACGAAAGGGGTGCAATCGCCATAATCCAAAAGCGCTCGCGGTATTGCCATAGGGTAAAAAAGATCGCCGAAATACTGATCAAAAAAACCGAAGCGCACAAATATCGTACAAGTATGGCTGCTTGCTGTTGTAATGCTGGTTTCATTGCGGGAGCCAATAGTGATACAAAAAATTCACTAAAAATTCCGATGAATCCAAATATACAAGCCATTACTACAAATATTCGCCAAAAAATCGCGGAAAAAAATAATGATTCTTCAACTGGTTTTAGCCGATGCAATCGAGGCAGAATCACGGTTGTGGTAACCCCCAAAATCAACAATCCAAAAAAGAAATCGGGGATTCGAAAAGCCACAAAAATCGCATCGGTTTGCAACAGAGAAAAGTTTGCCACGAGCAATTGATCTCGCAAAAAACCCAGTAATTTAGAAATTCCTGCAGAAATAATGAGTAAAAAACCACCACGAAGTAATAATGATTTCATCGATATGTAAGATACAAGATACCAGTGGCAAGGGGCAAATTTATAAAGTTAGAAAAACCCTCCGGTCCCTTTTGTCAGGGGAGAGGTAACTTAAAACTTGTAACTTATAACTTGCCAACTTGACGTCCCCACAGCGAAAGCAAAAACCGATCGGTCGTGCCAGCAATATAATCGCATACACGACGAGCATGATGTTCGCTTTTCAAAAATTCCGCAGGAATTTCATCGGGATGTTTGTATAAGTAGTCAAACACGGCTTCCAGTTTTTCGCGCGCTGTAGAAAAATAATTTTTTACCGAATCAGCGTTGTAAAAATGAGTGAAGAGGAAATTTTTTACCGCGAAAAATTCTTTTTTTTGTGTGGCAGAAAATCTAATTAGTCGGTCAGGATGCGACTGCGCCTGGTCGGTGTGGGAAATTTTCTGTGCCTTGATGGCAGCCAGACTTTCGGGAATAATATCGTTGATAAGATAGTGTAACACACGACGAGTAATGGATTGAGATAAAAAATCCGCATCGGTAGTATCACCAGAAAAATCATTAATAACCCGTGACAGAAAAGAATTTTCACGCATTTGTTTTGGCGTGATAAATCCTCCTCGGAGTGCGTCTTCCAAATCCGCTGCTAAATACGCCATTTCGTCTGCCATATCCACTACCTGCGCCTCCAAGCTTGGCGATACCGCCACCAATCCATCGGATCGCTCAATGACAGTTTCGTGTTTTTGCAGTCCTTCGATTACTTCGAAACTAAGATTGAGTCCAAAAAATTCTTCATAGCGTTTTTCAAAAACCTCCACCACGCGTTGGCTTTGTTTATTGTGATCAAAACTCGAACCCAATACCTTCATTTTTTCATCTAGTGCTTGCTCGCCCAAATGCCCAAAAGGCGGATGACCCAAATCGTGAGCCAAAGCGATAGTTTCGCATAAATCTTCATTTAACCGAAGTTCTCGCGCAATATCACGAGCAATTTGTGCTACTTCGAGCGAATGTGTTAGCCGGTTGCGATAGTGATCTCCAGCAGACTGTGAGGGCGAAAGCACCTGCGTTTTTCCCGGTAGTCTTCGAAATGCTTTACTGTGAATAATGCGATCCCGATCTCGCTGAAATGGGGTGCGATTGGGATCGATTTTTTCGCGGATTTTTCGACCACGCGCCGCACCATTATGTACGGCAAAAGACGCTAATAAGGCATCATAACGTTTGTTGACTTCAGATCCATCGATAGAGTTAGGCGCCATGTGATGACAAACAGTGAAGAGCTGCTTCTACCGCATTGGTAGAACCGATAAATATAGGCGTTCGCTGATGTTCGGTTTCGACCATAATGTCTAAAATCGGTTCGCCCCCTTGGTTTACCGCCAATCCACCAGCTTCGGTAAATATTAGAGCAAATGGTGCACATTCAAACAATAGTCGATGTTTTCCCTTGGTGTTTTTTTCATCCCATGGATAACAAAAAATCCCCTCACCTTTACTGAGAATATGATGTAAATCGGGCACCATGCCACCCGAATATCGCAGTGTTTTTTTCTGTGCAATACAATCATTGACCCATTGTTTATAGCCCGCATTTATACTACACGCTCGTAAATTGCCAGGCGCGAAATATTTAGTCTCCGGTTTTACGGTAATGCTTTCTCGAGTCAAAATAAACTCTCCCACATCGTTGAGTTCAAATTCGTGCACGCCTCCCTGAGTAATGGCAACGACCAAAATAACTCGCGGTCCATACACCGCATAACAAGAAGCTACTAAATTTTCCCCTGCAATTTTTCCGCGGATTTCTTTGGTATTCCCCCACACGCCTACAATAGAACCAATCGCCAAATCCGCATCAACCAGCGAACTGCCATCAAGCGGATCGTAGGCCACAAAATAATTTCCGCGAGGCGCTTTAAATGTAATAACCGAATCTTGTTCCTCGCTAGCAATTGTTTTTACTAGTTCCGATTTTTTTAATTCTTCCGCGATAATTTTGTCCGACAACACATCTAGCGCCATTTGATCTTCGCCAAAAATATTTTGCGTTTTATTTAAGCCTGTATTTCCCGCTCGAATAGAAAAATTGATGTATTTTATCGATCTTGCCACGTGGTACAAAAGAGAACGCAACTCATTGGAAACGCCTTTTTCGCGCAAAAAATGGTTGAAAGAAGTAGCCATAAAAAAGGTGGTTAGGTGTGTGGATTATAAATGACAAATTGTAAATTTTAAATTCTAAATTATAGAGTTATAAGAAATGGTGAACAAGCTGGTAAGCTATTGGCTCCAGCCGTGAGAAAATCTCTGCGATTTTTGCCAAAAGCAAAAAGTGATACAAGTCACAAGTAGGAATGGAAAATGTAAGAAGTTAGAAATTTCGCCTCTCTGCTGCACTTGTTTTTGGAATTAAAGAAATATTGTTTTCAAAATCGTCAAAAATATTACGACCATGTAAATTTGAAGGTAAATTTTTACAAATTGGATTATAAAAAATCCGCAAATTTTTTGTCGTTATTGCCTGGATCATTAGAGCTGAAAAAGGCTGATTAATTTAAAATTTAGAATTTAAAATTTCCTGCTATAATGCCCAAGAAAATAAAAAATAAATATGAACGACGGTGCGAAAGAATTTTCCCAAAATCTTACCCAGGGCCCCAACCCTTTTCGCTGGTTTTACGTTTTTGTATATGTTGTTTTTTTTGGAGTTGCGGGGTTTTCGTTTTATCTTTTTTTGCAACAAAACATTTTGGCCGACAGTTTAGAAAAAATTGAAATTGGCATCACAGATACTCAGAAAAAAATCGAAAACATAAAAGCAGCAGCCAAAAATTTACAGTCAGTTGATAACGCACAAAAAATAATTCCATCGCTTGAGCACAAAACTAAGTGGGCGTTAATATTAGTTCGTATTTATGATCTAGAGAGATCCATCGGGGGAAGTGATCGAGAAATATTTTTTGAACATATCCAAATTCTTCCCGAAGGAATAATAAATATTTCTGGAACAGCACAAGGAAATGATGATTTATACCGATTATTGAAAGAAACAGAAGGTAATACCACCGAATCCCCATCCCCTATTTTTTTCGGTGGAAATATTTCTAGCATAGAATACGGCGAAGAAATTCGATTTAACTTTAGTATTTTTTATCAACTATAAAATGAAGCGAAATGTAGCTGTTCTCCTTTTTCTGCTTAGCTTGGTGTGCTGGGGTTGGTACACCTCGCCTGCGTGGGATGGGATAAAACAGCAGACTGCACAAGAAGAACTGAAAAAAAATCAGCTAAAAACACTGCAAGAAAAGCAAAAAGATTTGGCAAAAAAACGAGACAATTTGGCAACTGTGCAAGATAAAATTTTAGCAAAAATTCCAGCCGAGACACATCAAAAAGAAATGATTATATTACTACAACAACTCTCCGATCGGGAATCGGTGCATTATAGTAGCCTTTCTTTTTCTGAGCATGAGGCGGAAGACAAAAGCCACAGCGAAATGATCGTACAATTTACTGCTGAAGGTACGTCTGAATCATTACTCAGCTTCATTCGTCTACTCGAAAATGAAAACGAACGAAAAGCCGTACTCTCGCAAGAAATCGCGAAAAAATTAATGCCCCATTCCGCCGAAAGATTGTTGCGTCTTGATAGCATTTCTGTGAATCGAGAAAACTCCTCCAAAGCAAGCGTGGGAGTAACGCTGCGAGTTTTTTTCAGTCCCAATACATAAATGCAAGCGCTGAAAAACTGGATAAAAAAACAAAAAAATTCGCAACGAGATTTGCGAAATGTGGTTTATGGCGTTACCAACACCACCAACCTCCCATGGTATGAAAAACTGAATGATTTTTTGATTGATCACACTCAGATAACAACTAAAGAAAAGGCGACATTTTTTAGTTCCTTGCAGGTGATGATTCGTTCGGGGATTTCTTTCAATCGCGCGATAAAACTTATCGCCCATCGAACACAAAATATTCGTTTGGCTCGCATTTTGAATACGATTGCTCATGATATTGGCGTGAGTGGAAAAAGTTTTTCTACCAGTATGCAAAAGCACGCAACGGTTTTTAAAAATGATGAAACACGGGTAATTGAGGCCGGAGAATTGACAGGAAAAATAGAAAATGTATTGCAAGCGCTTTCCGTGCAGATGGAAAAAAATTTAGATATGGAGCGAAATCTCCGATCCGCACTGATGTATCCAATGGTCGTACTTTTTTTTATTGCAATTGGTGGCATTATTGTAGTAACCACTGTTGTACCTCGATTTTTAGATATTTTTTCCGAATTTGGAACCGAACTTCCCTGGGCGACACAACTTTTGGTATGGGTTTACGAGGTGATAAAAAATTTCTGGTGGCTTCTTATTGGTATTTTTATTCTGGTCGTTTGGTTTTTTATTACCTGGAAAAATTCTCCCGATGGAAAAATGACATGGGACGAACTAATGCTGCATCTACCCCTAATAGCACCAGTGGTCAATAATGTGCAAACCGCGCGAATTGCTACCAATTTTGGACTTATGATGGAATCAGGAATTCCGGTAGTAAAAGGGCTTCGCTTGCTGGCAGAAATAATGCCCAACGCTGTTATGTCTGATAGCATAAAGAGTGTGGAAATAAATGTGCGAAACGGCGGAAAAATTAGTAAATCTTTTGAAGCGGAAAAAGTTTTTGATCCCGTATTATCCGAAGTGATTGAGGCGGGAGAAGAAAGCGGAAGTATGGCCGAACTTCTGTCTCGATTGGGTGCACAATACCAAAAAGAAGTCGATGTACAACTCGCTAATGTTTCTACTATTTTGAAGCCCGTTATTTTAGTAGTCGTCGCGGGGGCAGTAGTTATCATGGCGTTGGCAATTTTTCTCCCCATTTTTCAACTACAAGAAAACTTTAGCAATCTCGGTGCGTGATGAAGTTATCGAAAAATTTTTTCGCGAAAAAATACTTGGGCTACACGCTTATCGAACTGATAATTGTGATGGTTTTGATCGGTATTATTACGGCGATTTCTGTTCCCAGCTATCGAGCGTTCAAAGTTTCTAGTCAGCTAAATTATGCTGCGGAAAAAATTATCACTGAGTGGCAATCGCTTATTTCCTGTGCTCGGTCTACTTCTATCTTAGGTTCTGATGGGAAAAACACCGGCATTCAATTAATTTTGAATGAAGGAGATAATTTCATTACTAAGAAAATTGCCAATAATCCTGATGCCAACGAATACTGTTCTGATACCAAAAGTGATGGTGAAAAAATTTCCCTGGGAGAAGAGATAAAAATCTCCGCGATAGAATCAAGCGATAGTTCGCCGTCACTTTTGGAAATAAAATTTTTACCACCGTATGGACATTTAGACCCAGGAACAGGAGAAATAAAAATTACGCTGGAACTCGGTAGCAAAACAAGGATACTAACTGGATTTTTGAAATCTGGTTTGATAACCGCCGGTCAGTAATTTCCGCGGAAATTTTTGGATCATAAAAACATATTGTCCTGTGTAGAGACGTCCCGTCGGGACGTCTATCAAACAAAAATCTCTCATCAAAATATCCCATTA
>Ga0209562_1000496_pt1 | contig 13467 bp, 8 predicted proteins | sample WorMetvacBELIZE2_FD_187399 | JGI IMG/M metagenome (GOLD analysis project Ga0209562, IMG submission 187399) | Marine gutless worms symbiont microbial communities from Max Planck institute for Marine Microbiology, Germany - Olavius vacuus BELIZE.2... | ecosystem: Host-associated > Annelida >...
TTGTGCAGTACACGAAAACCTGTGGACGCGGACTGACGTTCGTTTAATTTTATTGGCAAGAATTTTATCTTGTGATAGCTGATCTTAACTTGATAAGAGACAAAAATAAGATACGATTAATATGGATGTTGTGTCGTGGCAAGATATTACAGGGCCGTTACTTTCCTTTTTTTGTCACCTTATGAGTAGCGTATACTTGATGATGTATCGCCAGTGAAATGCATAACACGTATTTTCAGTGACATCATTTGCGGATGCGGGACTGCAGACCCAAGTTGCAAAAATGTTACGCATGAACTAGTGCCGGTCCAAAAAATGTACCGTTACCGTTACCAGTCTGAAGCAGCGCTGGACCAGCACGGTCCAGAACTAGGACCTAGACCAATTCAAACTCTACTACATATTTGTTAATTTTTATGTCCACAGTAGCTATCGAATACGCTGGTTTTACTTGTTTGCAGGATGACTTCCACGTGGAAAACTTTGTCGTCGAGTGTCGACGTAAAGTTCAGCTGGAAATGCTGCGAAACGATCTTCACGTGTATCTCAAGATTCTGCAGAGTGCCATGGTGGAGCTCATCAACAAAGACTACGCTGACTTTGTCAATCTGTCTACAAACCTCGTATGTTACTGTCATATACGTGCTTATTTTTCTGCATCAGCAGCTTCTTTTTCTAGTGCTGTATTACAAATACATCCTTTCATGTTAATTACATACGTTATGCCATTTACTGTGGTTAATTAAAAAGCTTTTTTTGTGATCCAGGAAGATGTTATATGTGTAAAATTTACTTTGCAATTGATATAAAGTAATTTACTGGAAATCAGTTGTTTTGTATCTATTTCGAAATTGATCGTTATTTAATGAAACAAATTGAACTTTAGAATGCCAGTGACTGTGAGTTTAATAGTGCTGCACGTTTTGTGATAGCTTTTCAGAAATATGCATGTATTTTATGAGTCTTTCTCCTTAAAATCTGTATTTGTTTGTTGATGTGTTGCTAGGTTGGCATGGACAAAGCAATCAACAATCTTCTGAACCCACTTGGCCATCTTAAAAATGAAATTCTTGTAAGTGTTAAATTTTGCAACAGTGCAGTATTAGCATATTGCCGTGTTAAACATTAATTATAATTGATTCAGTTTTAACTGTGAATTAAATCTGGATCTAATAGGTGATCTATGATAAGCACCATTGGAGTTATTGTATGCAAGTTATTTATACTTGATGGCAGATACAGAGGATACTCTGAGAAAATTATAAACTAGAAATGTTGTATGGAAGTTAACTGTGTGAAGATGACTACTGGGAAATGAAAGTAATAGTTGTCTGTTCCAGGAGACCTAAAGGAGAAAGGTACGAGGGAAATAGTGGCGTAGTGTATTTAAGAGGAGAAGGTGGACTTGTTACAGCTGTGGTGACTTGATGTTGGCAGTAGAGTATCGCTGGAAAAGATAGTTAAGTTTTGTTATACGGAGACTTGCTGAATGCAGATAGAGGGTGTGATACAAGCAGTGATGGTAAGAGTTAGATGTGCGTGGGAAAAGTTTTATGAATACTTACCGGTGTTGACTCGGAAAGGATTCTGGTAAAAATGAATGGTTAAACTACGTACAAGTTGTTTGATATAGGCTGCTGTAGTGAGACATAGCTGATGAAAATGGAGCATGAGGTAAAGTTAGATGGAAATGAAGTGAGTATGATGAGATGGATGTGTGGTTAGCATTGACAGAGAGGGAGAATAATACAGCACTCGCAGAATTGTCGGCATTGGAACAAGTCGGCTTGGTGATTAAGAACCTTGGGTAGAGTGAGATAGATTGGATGCGTGGAATGCAAAGATGATGCTGATTGGGCAAAGCATCGTATGATGATGGACGTAGATAGAACTAGACAGAGAGGACAACCGAGGGAGATTTGGTGGGATGATTTCATGGAGGATACCAACTGGTATGAGAAGTTTTGAGCTTGCCTGAAAGATGCAGAGGGTTCACAACAAATGGAGATTTGAAGTTCATCTGTAAAATGGCCGTTACTACAGTGGTGTGGTGTGTTTCAGTTTTAAAATTCTGTTACATTGTTACTGCAGCAATACATCATTCTTCTGATAATGATGTTATATGTAACATTGATAGACGGTGCGCAATGCCATGATTGAAGCGTCGTCGGCTGTGGAAGAGAAAATGGCATATCTGGCACGGATACGAGAGAAGAAGGTTATCAGTAGCTTTGTGCTCTGTGTTTACAGACTTCATATGTGGTAGAAGCGTGTAGTACATGGAACACTGTAGATGTAAATAATAAACATTCTGAAGCAGAAGGTCAAATGTCAAGGTCACACAGCCATCTTACTGCTGCCTGTCTGTGTGTATGTCTCGTTGTGGTTTAAACTCCAGGGTGAAATGATGCAGAAAGTTCAAATTTGATGTAAAGGTTTTGCACGTCAAGTTTAACTCACGATGCCAATACAGTGTATAGATCGCTAAGCCTCATACAGCCCAGATGCAGAACACAAAATTAACTTCAGATTGTTGAGTTCATTGATCCTGTACAACAGTAATAAGCTTTACACGTCCGATGTCGGTGTTAAGAGATCCCAGATCACACTTAGTAACTTGTGAACAGCTGCTGTTTTTGTTGGAATTGATATTAAAACATCTGTTTTGGTTTTCTAGCTGACAGTGTTTAAGATCTAAGTTGAACAGTTGCACCGTGCACTCGTTGGTTGCAGGACCGTCTGCGGACGCTGATGTCAATGGTGCATTCAGTAGAGAAGATGGAGACGCTGTTAGGAATTAGTAGCAGTTCTGGAGCTGCAGAGAGAACGCAGTACAGCAGGTCGTAAGAATATCTGAACTACTATTTTACACTGACTGAAAACGATTGTTACCATACAGCATTATGGATAGATAATGGTTAAGTAAAGTAAACAGAAGAATTTATATAATTCTTTATTATAAGCCCTTCATCTCTAAAGCAATCTGATATGGCCCGTGAGTAACAAGGGGATCACACAGTTTTACCTGCCACCCACACATGAACCATACCTCCCTTTACTCCCCAGCTGCAAGGGCATCACCGCCCTTTCACGGGTACTCATTACATCTACCCACGAAGGGATGGCCAAGCTGAGTCGACCTGGGTGGCTGGTCACATACCGAGATAAATGTCCCGCATCCCAACTAACTGGGCCCGACGTAGGTAACTTCGTTGATGTGCGCAATGTCGTTACCATGCAAGCCGTCACCTGTCTCTTCAGTAGTAAATGAGTTTGTAAGTAAGTAAGATAATTGATATATTGTGTGGATTGGTGCTGCAATGTGATAAGTTGCCAGTTCATCTAGACATTACAGTCGAGACGTCAGTATATAATCATATACACGTTGTGCCTTATTATCTGAGGCCAGTCATTACTGTGTGCAGTGAGCTGAATGGCCAACTGATCGAGAGAGTGGCAACAGAGTTCAACCGCTTGCAGTTCTACGTCACTAAAGTGCGCGGCATGCCACTTGTCGACGAACTAAAACCAGTAAGAAACCTGCAGCTTTTTCTGAGCTTAATTGCTCTTATTAGTCAATAACATATTGTGGTATAAAAACTATACATATTGAAATATCTCATAACCACTGTATATTTTGTTCTTTCGTAGACTGTTGTATACATTTGTTTGCCCATAGTGACTCACATTTTTAAGGCTGTAGTTGCTTAATGGGCCGTAAGTCATTCCTTTATTGGCTCTAGATTGCACCATCTTGCATTTAAATTTATTAAATGTTTATGGATGCATTATTGCGTCACAAACCCAATTTCACCTTGTCTGCTATTTTACAATCTCTGTCATGGGCCATGCATGTTAAATGGAGCTTCTGATGTCATCAGTCTGGTGTATTGACTCTCTGACCATGACACTTCATTTCTCACTTTTGTTTGTGGAATAGATGAGCCATTATAATAGGTTGTAAATACACATATTTAGCTTTATTAATAAGCAGAAATTCAAGCCGTCTGCCATACGTAGAGCCACACAGCTAGTTGGCTGCTGATCTATGCGGATGACAGTACATTTAAGTTACATTCAATTTCTGTCGATTGATTGTGCCACTGCAGAGAATTGCTGGAATAACGATGACACTGCAGTACGGACTGGAAGCGTCATTCCGTGAGGGTCTGTCATCTGGCAATGCCGATGTTCTTCGCGAGTGTCTGAGAACATATGCAACAATTGACAAGACTCGCGATGCAGAAGCTCTGTTCCGATCATGCATTGTCAAGCCGTACATGGACGAGGTGTTTGTCTGCTACAGTTGTTGAGTTGAAACAGTGAGATAATTTGTGTGTAAAAGAGTTAGTATTGTTGTGTTTATTTGTATTTTTTGTATTATATGTTATTTGCTTTATTCGTTTTGTTTGTTTGTTTGTTTGTAAGCATTTTTTGACAACTTATTCATCAGCATAGACTGACTGTAGATGAGACAAAATTTATCTTGCATTTAGACTGTCATAATTGGAAGTTTTATTTTAGTTAGTGAACTTTGTGAGAATTGAAGTCCTCGATGTGAACATAGCAACATACTTAATGACAGCTGAACTGCGTTTAAAACAGAATATACAGATTTACAGTAAAGCGACAGGCTGACAGTAGTTTCAGAATAAGGGCCAACCTTTTGCTAGTGTGGTTGCTAGCACATAATATCAGGCAGGGTCTTGACTGTCACAGTGGTATCACGCAGCTGTATCAAGTGCTAACCTGTCTGCTACATTGTATGATTGTTCTGTAGAAACGCTAATTATCATATAGCTTTGCGGATGTAATGTATGTAGATTATCAGCGAACAGTATATACAGCAGCACAGAAATGGCCTTCAGGGCATGTACAATGCTGTTCTCGACTTCTTTCCAAAACACTACACCAAGCTGCGTGAAATTACAACTGGCGCTGGTCAAGGGTTGGTGTTTATTTTGCCTATGTTAACTGCTCATACAGTAGTTAGTGTATTAATGATAATACGGCATGTAGCAAAGGTAAACAGTTAGGCTGTTCGTTATATTTAATGGCTCCTTTCCATCTTGCTGTGTCTTTTGCCATCCTCATCATTTCTTCATATTTTTCCACCTGCCAGTCATGTCATTCAGCATTTGAAGTCTCTTCAGCATTGTTGAGTTCTGCAACTGTGCAGCCTTTCACAAATGTCAGTAATTACTCATTATTAGCCACAGTTACTCACAGTATGACCAGCCCATTAGCTCGTTGCCTAATTTATTCATAGATACTCCTAGAATATGTAATTTTATTTTGTTGTTCATCATTTGGGTGCATTCTTTTAGCAAGATGTTACCTTCCATGAAATTCGCGGCAGGTAAGGTGCTCGTCTTCATTATTCTCCATTAAAAATACTAAAATAGTGCAACTCTAAGTCTAACTTTAATCCTAACCATAATTTCCAGAGCAGATTGAGCAGATAAATCGGAATGGTATTGTCGAACGGTATATTGTTATCAAATAAATCTGGTTCAATAAAAGAACACACCCAGACGATCGACAATTACGTATTGTTGGGGTGTGCTGGAAGTGCCCAGGCATAAATTAGGCAACTAGGTAATTGATTTCTTTTTTTGTATTGTACAATAAAGAAGATTCCTTTTTCTCATACTATAGTTGTTTTCTCTTGTTTTGTGAGTACACTGTGAGTGTTTGTTATTCATGTGCATGGTGAGATGCTGACGAAGTCAGTTTACTGCATCTGTCATTAGCAATGGCGATAACAAAACTTCATCTTGACAAAACAAATATTTTCGCTAATCATAACTGTAACTGTGATAGCAGTGATAGCTAATATTAACTAAAAGTGTGAAGCAAATAACTGAGAAATAATCATAACTAAACTGCCTTAAACTAATTATGACAAAAACTGATTCATTGTCGTTATTTTGCATCGTTAATTTCCTGATTTGAATACAACCGACATTGGTTGGCAATGTTAAGATGGCACTTAACTGCTAGGCTTTGTGATTGTCCATTGCAAGTCGTAATATGATCATGCATTTCACGTTACTTTGTATCACTTGAAGACAGTCAAATGACACACATTTTATTTAGTTTAGTGCAGATTTTCGACGCTAACTAGCTGTAACTAAAACTGTTATAATTTTAACCAAAAGTTATGTAGCTAAGGTTTTGCTAACATTGATTAATTGTAACTGAATTTTGGTGAACTAACAGTAACTAATAATAACTAAAAGTCAGTATGCATAACTAGTAATAACTATTACTATAAGTAAAATCAGTGACTAAAGTAACACTGGTCGTTGTGTTAATTGTAACAGTATAGTGAGTGGCTACGATTTCGTTGTCAACGCTGTTTGGCCTGAGGTTGTTGTCAACATAGAAGGCAAAACTCCGTCGATATTTGCACCTGGAAACCCGAGCGTCTTTCATGAGGTACAGTGCGTTATTACAGCAAGTTATGGGCTGTCAGTCTGTCATGTAATGAAATGTAGCCAGTCAACAAAGAATGCTCTATGACGTCTGTTACAAAGATTTGTCATTTGTGATTTGACATACAAAAATTGCACATACATGTATCACAAAGTAGATCGAGCAAATATTTACACAACATACATTTTTGTTAGTATATTATAATGTGAATTGCACAGTTTGGTTTACTTGGCTTTGCACTTGGTCATAACACAATGGCGTCTTTTCAATATTGTGTTGTAGCTGTCTGTGCTTTCTTTCCATATTTCACCTGTTTGCTGTAAATTTGCTATCCACTGTGCACTGAGTTTTGTTTGGTTTATAGTTAATTATTATTTTATTATTGCTGCAGCAAACTGTAGTTTTCCTGGGCGTACTGCTGGGAGAATATTGTGAAACACGAACTTTCGCTTAGACTGGTCGGTTCTAACATGCCGGTTGATTAGTTAATGGTCAAATGTGTATGCAGGAAGATAATTATTGCAAACTGATGACAGATGTTTGCAGTAAATGATATGTTTATGTTGATAAACTACAGATATCAGAGTGTAGTGTCCTTGAAGCAGTTCTCTGAGAATTTACAAAATACCTGTTCTTGTCAGGGTTAAAGTACGCTAGCCATAGTATACTTTTGCGCCTACACCATACAGTTACAGGACATTTCCGGCTGTACATTAACCCTATTACATACATTAACTCTCTGTAGAAGCTACATTAACAGTTACTTGCGGCTTAACATTTGGCAGTGGAGTGTTTGGTTACAATCATTAAACCTATCTGTTCTAGTTACTTTGCATGTGTGTGTGCAGAAATACACATTGAGCATAGCATTCGTGGAGCGGTTTGAGCATCAGTGCGGCTCACAGGCCAGCGTCAAACAGCTGCGATCACATCCGAGCTACAGCACTTTCATGTCCAAGTGGAGTTTGTCTGTCTACTTTCAGATCCGGTAAGTAATTGTGCGGATTGCTAACAGTCTTTAAAAAAGTGGACAGCAACGTTTTGCTTTTAATTTTTGCATTTTATGAGCCCACTGTATGGATCAGTCTGCCTTCTGTGCATGGCAACAGACTGTCACTGAACACAGGTGAGGTGGAAGTTAAAAACATTGTCAGTGATGAAACGCCATGTGGGATTTACTTGTAGGAAGTCAGATATGTGCTTTTAATTGGTACAAAAATTGATGGCATAATGACTACCTTGGCACTGGTCTGAAATAATAATGTTATTTATTTCTGTTGTCGCTGAGCGTTGCTGTGAGAGACTGAGAGTGGTGTTCAGGCAGTTGATAATTGCTAATGTTCGTTGTAGGTTTCAGGAAATCGCTGGTGCTGTAGAAACTGCTCTGTACACGCCATTTGCCGAGGCCACAGGTTTGCTTGTTGCTGTTACTTGCTTGCAGTTTGTGTGTGTCAACTGTGTTATGCTGTTGGCAAATGATTATTTCAGATGTTAAACAGGCTTAGACAGAATGGTAGTAGTTGGCTGTAAGTTGTCGGGCCCGACTTAGGAGTTAATGAGTTAACAGCAGAGTTTACTGTCGTGTGAATACCTACACGTTGCAGTGGTACTGTTGTGGTTTGCTGTGTAACAGAGCAGTCCGATCCGTCGTTCCTACTGCAGTGTAGTGTCCAGTTGTGGCAGTCGTTACAGCGATGCTGGGACTCAGACGTCTATTTGCTGCCGCTGTGTCATCGGTTCTGGAAACTGACGCTTCAGCTGGTGTCACGCTATGCCACGTGGTTAGCCGAGTTACAGGATGAGGTCTGGGAAGCTTAGCAGCTGTTTCTCCCTGCACTGTGTTGCTGGTTTTGCTTCTTCAGTGCTTTAGTATTTAGTTGGCTAATAGCAAGAGTGTTGGAGCCTGTAACAATCCTTAACTGACAGTCATTGAAGGTTTTTGTAAGAAGAGAATGTGAATGTGAATGTGGTTGATTGAGTAAAGCTTAACGTCCCACCAAACACATTATAGGTCATATCGGAGACGGGTTTTTACGGGTCATATGACCCAACCAACAGTGTCAAAGCACTGAAGGAAGGATGTGAATGTCGCAAGTGTGAATAAATGAAGCAGAAGCTGACAGTAGTATATTTGGTAGTTGGTTTCTGTTAGTTGTTGGTTTATCTCCAGTTAACATTTATCAGGTTTTTATTGATCTTATGAAAAGATCGTCTTTGATCTTTGAAATTTATAACACTTGAGCATAGCGGCTCACAGGCCAGCGTCAAACAGCTGCGATCACATCCGAGCTACAGCACTTTCATGTCCCCTATTAAACCCTATTAGCGGACAATGGCAAACTTTGACCTTCCACAGAATCAAGCCCACTGAACCCATTGCAAAAATATTTACAGTTTGTGTCTATTTATGCTAACCGCTGTAGGCCTATCATATTTGGTGCATATCCGTTCACGAGGGGCTCTGGGGCAAATATGATATTTATGATTTTTTTTCTAGACTCCACTTGCGGTTATGGTCACCTTTAGTGCACCAACAGTACAAAGGCCACCTGCCCCTGTAAAAGTGCTGCTTCAGGTATTATTGCAGGTTTCTTTGCGACCAGATTGCAGTCAGGTCAAAAACAACATTTTTATTTCTTATTTGGTTATAATTTCAATTCAGTAAATGTGCAATATTTCGACTTACTCCTCAGTCCTCCACCTGTCTGTGTTTTGTATACTGTGGATAACTGTTTAAACTGAGATGCAGCAGTAATCTATAGTGTTGTTGGAATATGAAATAGATAACTGAATGTTAAAACGGCCTTGGTAGGCTAGGCCAGGGAAAGTCTAACATTTGTTGGATTCCTTGATGAATTTTGCCTGAACACCTGAGCAAATGGTTAAAGGGGTCTGGGATCTGTAAAAATGTGATGCTGTAAACTCCGGACTTAGCTTTTTGGCTTTTCCACTGGTGTCGTCAGCTAATGTGACCATCGATGTTATTGATATCACATAACTGTAATTTTAGATCAGATGCTCGAGTGCCCATTTTACCAAATGTCTTTGACATTTCAGTATTATCATTGTTAAAGTTGCTGTGTTGTGGTGGAATGTTGTGGTGAAGGCGAGCAGGTCGTTCCTTCGTCCAGACACTGGCTCGCAGGGCATGGCAAAGATCAGCAGCGAGGCAAGTATTGCGAGTATGTCTGGCTCGTTGACGTCGTCTAATCACAGTGCAAGTTCCACCAACCTCGCAATGACAACATCGACACCGTCGTTGACGACAAAGACAAACAGTGCCGCGAGCACGCCGACGATCACCGTCACCAACCTTGTCACTGTTATTAACGACGTGCAGACACTTGTCACTGAGGTTTTGGACTTTCTCTGCTTTTGGCTCGTATTATTGGTGCTGCTTGCTTAGATCTCCGTGGATTGTGCTATTTCTGGCAGATATCTAAATGCAGTCACAGAGAAAATTACTAAAAGATTAATACTAGCCAAAATGCTAGTACTGTATCATCAGCAGCTCCTCTTATTTAGCGGGAAATGGCAAACTTTGACCTTCCACAGAATCAAGCCCACTGAACCCATTGCAAAAATATTTAGTTTGTGTCTATTTATGCTAACCGCTGTAGGCCTATCATATATCCGTACACTAGCGGCTCTTGAGCAAATATGATATTTATAATTTTTTTCTAGACGCCACTTGTAGTTGTGGTAGTTGTGGTTACCTTTAGTGGACCGGCGCTACAAAGGCCACCTGCCCCTGTAAAAGTGCTGCTTCAGGTATTATTGCAGGTTTTCTTGGCGAACTTAGAGAGACAACCAGCTTACATAGATAACCTCGAAAATGGCCATTGAGACAGTTACATGTGTATGTGTGTGGTTGGAACATATACTGACTATTGTTAAGCGTAATAAATTAGTAAACTAATATCAGAGTTACTGATGTCACAGTTACATGGTAATGTTGTGCTTGAATATTCAGCTTCCAAATTTCTTCACAGCTACTGTTGTTCCACTGCTTGCACATGTCGGCAGCGACAACATCAAATTATTAAGAGGTATGTATACTAACAGTAGTTAGTTTTCTAAATCTCGTGAGATTCGAGTTAATTACTAGCCAGAATGCTACAGTGCGTATGTTTGAAGTAATAAAGCAACAGTTGCTTGTGCAAAGTCAAGCCTGTAGTTCCTAAGATATTCAATAACAGCAAAATTAGGACGGCATAAAATTGACAGTTAATTAATGTACGTGATTACTAGTGAAAACACTTAACAAGTAGAAATTTTAATTTTGATAATTAAAATTTGATTAATGGTATGTCACTTGTTTTTATCCCTTGCTGTGTACCAATGAAAACAGTTCTCTTTATTTAGCGGATCTTGCATTAACTGTTCAGTATAACCTATAATACCTGTTATTAGAGTTTGTGTGTATATAAATAACAAATTGCTTGAAGTCTAATAAAGTATTACAATTCATGTTGGTTTCGGAAGAGCATTATTAAAATCCAAATGACCAGTACTTGACAGTTAAGTTTGCGAGAGTTAACTGTTAAAACTGTATTCTGTCATTTGCAGAGAGTATGAAGGACAGTGAAGAGTCACTGACGTGTCAGCTACCGCAGCTTGAGTTATATGTCACAAACGAGATTGTATCACAGTGTGTGACAAGTCTCAAAGCCGTCAATGACATTCCTCGTCTCTACCGACGAACCAACCGCGACGTAAGCACGTGTGCTGTTTAATTTGGTTTAATTGAAGCAATTTAATGCAACTTGGACAGAGAATGTAGACCTCCTCCATGATGGCTCTGGATGACTTACTAAATTTAGTGGAATTTTCTTGTTCAGTGATGTATCTCTGTTAAAAGTTTTGTAAACGTCTGATCAGTTTTTCAAGATATGAGCCACATTGTCAAAGATACGCGTCTTACTATATTGAAAAATCTTCCAAAAAATTCTCAGATCTGGATCCGGTTGCAGATGACTTGCAACATTTAGTGTTATCTTCTTTGTTTAGAGATACATCTTTGGTAGAAGTTTCATGAAGATATGGTCAGTAGTTTTGCATGAAGTTGCCAACAGATAGAGAAACAGAGAGACACAGAGGCAATTATTTGGTTCCTTTGTTTTCACATCTTTGACCTGATTTTACCAAACTTGTGACAACGGGCATCCATTTATGTGGTCATAGTGATAGTAGAAGTGACATTTATATGTGGAGCTCTACGAAACAAAGTCACAGAGGTCCCGCGCTCTTGGTAAAGAGATGTGTTGTAGTTCTTTTCTGAACTGGCCGATAGACAGATTAGTGTGCTGGAGTGAAGACGGGAAACTGTTCCATCACAGTCTGTTGCTGAATCATGATTGTGTTCTTGCAACTAGGCAGGTGCAGATGGTTGACAGTCTCAGCTGATGCCGTCATCAACCAAGTACTGTGTGGCTAGTCCATTGTGTGACTTGTAGACCATGTGTCTACTTGGTCTTTGCCGAGTGCTGAGCATCTTTGCTACTAACTTATGATTATTATTAATGTGCTTGTTTGAAACTTGTAAGCACGTGTTTGTTGCATGCGTTGCTGTACGTGTTTATTGTACTAGGTTCCAGCAAAAGCGTCGGCATACGTTGCTGGCATCGTGCGGCCAGTTGTCGACTTTCTTGAAGAGCACAAAGACATGTTGCATGAAGAAACGAGACAGTCATGGGTGACAACAATCATGAATGTCGTCTGTGAACAGTAAGTCATAGGCAGCACATTGCTAGCTGCTTATTGTGTCAAACGGCTATCACTGCTTGCCAGTGGTGCGACGTAGAATTAGACAGGTGTTGAATTTCAAGTAACAGTGAAGCCACACAGAACTGTTGTTGTTGTTGGTACGTTCATTGTATTTGTATTTATTTCATTGTATTTATCTTATTCATATCTTGCCATCCGTACCTTTTGAGAACATGACCCAACCTATGGTGAGCATGGCAAAACGAGCTGAACAAAAGCATGTAGTAGTAGTAGTAGTAGTAGTAGTAGTAGCAACTACTGTATTTTTGTGATGTAGTTTACACATTCTGTCTATTTTAGGGTATTGTGCCTGAAACGAACTTTATTTACAATTCATAGCATGCAATACTTGTATACAAAGAAACCACACACAGCCATACATTTTGCCATTGAAAATCAAAAGGCTTGCTTACACACACATTTATGATGCGGGAGACTGTCGAGTTGTCAGTGTAATCTGACATAACTTACGTCATCTTCTTAGACTTGCCAGATGTCCTACAGACCAAACTATCAAGAGATGATAGTGATAGAGATCATTGAAGGTGCATGTGTAAATCTTTCTTGCAAACAGAGAAGTTAAGAATTACTGAGGTGGTTTTCAGTATGCACCTGCCAGACTGTGGTATCCCAGCCATTGTACTGTCAATTACATAGCATTGGATCAGTTCCAGATCAGTAGTCGGTACGTTATACACCACGGATGCATAATGCACCTGCCAGCTTTGGCAATGATGCATCCTGTCGACACAAAGCGTTAGGTAATGAAAGGCAGTCTTTATCTGTCAACAAACTGCTGATACAAGTAAGCTCTGTGTCTAGGTATCTGGTTGTAACAAGCGACGTTTTAACATCCGTGAAAAAAATGGAAGAAAGCTTGAGGCGACTGAGGACAGCAAGAGGTACAAGCAGTGCTGGCGGCTCTCAGGGAATGAGTGACGATGACAAAATACGACTGCAGTTGTGTCTTGATGTCAAAGAGCTGCGCACTCAGGTACAGTGATCTGTTGTTATCACTGCATCTGTTTGGTCTTCATGTGATTTTCACTTGTATATTTCTTTCTTGTTCACCCCCTCCCCTCCAATAGACAGCATCTGAGCTATGATGTTTGTCTGGAGGTAAGAGGGGAGATCATCAGAACTGTTCTGTGTTGTATTGTGTACTGAAGCTGTGCAGAGTCATAAGCACACTTAGATGAGCAGTTCTTACAGTTCTCTGGATTGGGTTTTGTCACACTGGGCCCATTTCACTGTGCGTAGATT
>Ga0209562_1000497_pt1 | contig 13445 bp, 14 predicted proteins | sample WorMetvacBELIZE2_FD_187399 | JGI IMG/M metagenome (GOLD analysis project Ga0209562, IMG submission 187399) | Marine gutless worms symbiont microbial communities from Max Planck institute for Marine Microbiology, Germany - Olavius vacuus BELIZE.2... | ecosystem: Host-associated > Annelida >...
CTCTGCGTCTTAAGCGCGTCATTATCATTTGAATCCCGCATGCCTTCATGCAAAATCAATAAAATATGCTAATATATGCTAGCATATGAGAAAAAATAACATAGAAAATCAACGAACGTTTTATCCGAAATCCAGTGGTGGCTTTCTTTGGGCCGCGTCGGATCGGCAAGATCATTCTCGCGCTTGAAATTTCCAAAGCCCTTTATCTATCCTGATCTTGAGAATCCATCGGCTACGAACGGATTGATGACTGTCGAATCATCAGCTCTGCTTCTAAAAGATACTCTCGAGACGCTTGTTCCGGTTTCGCTATCCGGTTTAGCATCGCGTCTACCGCAGCATCGCCGATGGCTGTACATGGCTGCTTCATCGTTGTCAGGGGTACACGGACCAAGCGCGCGTATTTCACGTCATCAAATCCAACGACACGGACATCATCCGGGACCTGGTAGCCCAATCGTTCAAGTGATGGAATTAGGAGTGCCGCAAGTTCATCGTTAGCACAAAGGACATCTCGCGCGCCAAGTTCGATCATCTGCCGCACCTGTGAATCATCCTCCGGGTCTATTGAGTGCTCCCAGAGGCGGTCTAAGCTGATTCCATTTGAAACAAGTGCTAAGCGGTAACCGCCGAGTCGACGGACCGCGGTTGTTGCTATGTGAGGTGTAGTAACAAAGTCCACCCTCGGAGCCCCTTGGTTAATCAAATGCTCCGTTGCAACCCAAGCCGCTCGCACATTGTCGATTCCAACAATGTCGAATTCGCCTCTCTCAGGGAATGTTCTGTAGTCTGCGTCAAGAATAACAACCGGAATTTTGCCGGCTTTGAGAAGGTTAATTACATCGTGATTTATCTTCTCAGGCTCGGGGACTAACTCCACCGGTTGAAGGAAAATACCATCGACTCGCTGTTTGATATATCCTTCGACGACTTTTATAATTTCTCCACCACCAAAGTTTCCCCAGGCGAAGCCTCCCCAGCTGAGTGTGAACATGTCAATCAGCGATCGTTCAGCGATGCGCGCGCAAATAGGTTCAAAAATTTCTCCTCGACCTAAGCCTGGTATCAATAGCCCTAAATTGAGCGATTTCGCGACTTTGTTCTTTTCGGCCACAAAACTGCCTGCTCCAACCCGTCTTTCGATTAGCCCTTCGTTTGCTAAGTCTTTCAGTGCGCGAGTGACGGTGGGCCGAGACACTCCATACTGTGCGGCTAAATCACGCTCTGTCGGAATTTTGCTACCGGGGGAGAAGTTTCCTCCAGCAATCTTTGTACGAAGTTCAGAACTGATTGTTGAGTATTTGTTTTTAGTTTCATCCATGTTCGCTCCCGCTTCAGTCATTTCTTGACAGATTAGTATTTCCAATGTATTTCATTATATATCCAATAACAAGAATTGGAAAGGTTTATTGATGAGTAAGGATACTGGTTTGGTATTGGGTATTGACATCGGAACCACCTCCATCTCCGCGGTACTGATCTCCTCGACCGAAGGGCGAAACATCACGACCTATTCGCGTGCGCACAAGGCTGATATTCCGCCTGACAGGGCTGGAGGGCACCTGCAAAACCCGGAAACTATCGTCACTGCCGCCAGGTCAGTTGTAGATGAAATAATAGATGAAACGGGAGATGTGCGCGCAATCGGGGTAACAGGCCAGATGCACAGCGTGACTGTGGTTGATAATATGGGAGCGCCTGTGTCTCCTATCTATACTTGGCTGGACCAACGATTGGAACTGCTAATTGGCAGTCAAGGAACCGGTAGGAAACTGTTAAGAACAGAGTTTGGAGAAGATCTTCCGGCGGGGTATGGAATCGGTACGATTTATTCGCTCATAAAAAGCAAAGTTATACCGGAAAAAGCATACCGGCTGATATCGGTTCCCGACCTAGTTACCGAGCAACTGGTCAGTAGAGATCGAGAGGTAATGCGGGGAGTGACGACTCAAAGCTTGGCTCACAGTTTAGGTTGCTTTGATATTGCCAATTCTCGTTTTAGAAAAGCTGCTCAGAAGATGGTGGGGGGCCTTTTGCTACCGGAAGTTGTTCCATCAGGCAGTATTGTCGGAAAATACCAAGGAAAGATACCGGTGATTGCCGCTGAAGGTGACAATCAGGCAGGGTTTATTGCCATAGTCAGAGACCCGGATAAAGCGTTTTTCATCAATATCGGGACGAGTGGCCAGATCAGTTTCAAAGTCGGTCTTGATTTTGGATTACATAGTAAAACGGTACCCGGACTCGAAATACGTCCCCTGATCGGGAAATCCATGTTGGCTGTCGGAGCCACACTTGGCGGCGGAAAATCATTTTCCCTGCTGTCGAATTTGGTTCAGGAGATTGCCTCTGAATTCGATGAAGTCAATGGCGCGAAGATACTTGACCGCCTCAGCAATACGGAAAGACCGGATTCGGAAAACCGCTTGATAATCGACCCAAGATTTTTCGGATCTCGTGAAGAGCCAAAGGTACGAGGATCTATTGATGGAATTTCGGGAACGAACTTCGATCTTCGTTCCCTGTACTGGGGGATTGCGGACGGTGTGGCTCAGGAACTGTATGAGCTTACGAAACCTTACGTAGGGCGGCTGAACGGAGGTTATCTTTGTGCTTCAGGCAATGCGGTGGATCGCAGCCCGGTACTTCGTCAGGCTTTGTCTGATAGGTTCGATGCTCCGGTTCGTCTACTTGCGGAACCGGAAGCGTCAGCGAGGGGTATTGCCTTGGTAGCTCTTTCGGCGGTGGAAGGAGGAATCGACAGTCTTCAAAAACTCCAAGCGTCACATATTCACTATCAGAGCGAGATGAAAGAGCGAAGCCAAATCACTTAGCTACAATTAGATATTACCAAAATCGGATATTGGCTCTATAATTGGAAGTTAAATTGATAGAGTATTGGTCTTGACATATCACTAGCCTAGTGTATTCTTAACGAGATACTGATTCAATAGGAGGAGCTTTGATGAAGCGAATTGTAATGATTTCGATGGTTCTGTTGATGGTAGGCGGCAGTATGGCTTTTGCCGGTGGTCAGGCAGCAGAAGATACCTACGAGATTGTGTTTATTCCAAAACTCGTCGGTATTCCGTGGTTTACCGCGATGGAAAACGGATTAAAGGACTATTCCAAGGAAATGGGCGGTATTGATGTTACCGTGGTGGGTGCTCCCGATACTGATCCGGCTGCGCAGGCACGTATTCTCGAAGACGCGATTGCTCAGGAACCCGATGCGATTATCGTCGTTCCCAACGATACGCAGGTGCTTGAACCTATTCTTCAGCGGGGACGAGACGCAGGAATCATGATGGTTACTCAGGAAGCGCCGGGCGTGGCAAACGCGGATCTCGATATCGAGTTTCTGATTGCCGAGCGATACGGTGCGGATATGATGGAACTGTTTGTTCGTGAAGCGGGAACTAAAGGTGGATATGCTGTGATGGTTGGTGGTCTGACTGTTACCTCTCACAATCAACGGGCAGACATGGCAGTAGCCTACCAGGAAGAAAAATACCCTGGTCTCTACCAGGTAAGTAGTCGTCTTGAGGGATCGGAGTCTGTTGAAGACGCTCAGGACCGAACTCTTGAACTCATTGCCGCGCACGATGATCTGGTTGGCATGATCTACATTGGGAGCCTCGGCGCCATCGGTGGATCGCAGGCAGTCGCGTCACTTAACCGTGATGATTTCACCATTGTAGGTGGTTCAGTTCCGAGTCAGGCGAAATCCTATCTTGAAGAAGGCACGATTGATGCCAACTACATTAGCAACCCCTACCGCATTGGACGTGACTCGGCATATATCGTTGAGTATCTTCTTGATGGTGGAAACCTCTCAGCCATCGGTGATCTTCCGGAATACGGGACTCCGCAGGTTGCTGGAAATGTGATCACATTCCACGCTCCCTCTGAGGTTACTGCTGAGAACGCAGATTCTTTCGGTTTCTGATCTGCGAGTCGCACAACTTTCCCGGATATGGAGTGGATATGGACAACAACCTGCTGGTTTTTCGAGAAATTACCAAGCTGTATCCGGGGGTACGCGCCCTGGACAAAGTGGATTTCACTTTGCGAGAGGGTGAAGTCCACTGTTTAGTTGGGGAAAACGGTTCCGGTAAATCAACAATGATCAAGATCATCTCTGGAGTAATACCTCCGGAACCGGGAGCTCACATGATGTTTTGGGGGCGGACGGTAGACGGACAATCCGCGCGAGACGCGATAGATATGGGCGTTCGGGTAATCTACCAGGACCTTGCGCTTTTCCCAAATCTTTCTGTCAAAGAAAATGTTGCGTTTGGAATCTACAATGAGATTTCCGGCCCGGCTGTCGACTGGCCTGAGGTTGCGCGCAGGGCCAGTGAGGCAATGGCTCTCATAGGTCTTGAACTTGAGCTGGATAGGCTGGTCTCAACACTGTCAATCGCCGAGCAACAGCAAGTTGAGATTGCCCGCGCTCTCACAGGTAATCTCAAGTTGTTGATTCTTGACGAACCGACGGCCTCTCTGACTCGCTCTGAAGTCGACAGGCTTTTTGCTACAATCAAAACACTGAAAGATCGAGAAATCGCGACATTATTTGTAAGCCACAAACTTAATGAGATATTTGAAATAGCGGAACAGGTAACCGTTTTTCGCGATGGAAGGAAAATCGGTGTCTACCACCCGGATGAAATTGATCACAATAAGCTAATTTATCTGATGACCGGTGAACAAGTGGATGTTGATCCCCCGGATCCAATCTCATCTGACGCGGAGGTTCTGCTGCGGGTTGAAAACCTTTCTCGAACTGATAACTACAAAGACATTTCCTTTGAGCTTAGAGCAGGCGAGATTTTGGGAATAACAGGCCGCCTGGGTTCCGGGCGAACAGAGTTGGCGCTCAGTCTTTTTGGGATGAATCCGTCTGAATCGGGGGCGGTTTATTTGAATGGGAAACCTCTTTCGATTCGGAAAAACCGTGACGCAACCCGGGCTGGAATAGCCTATGTACCGGAGAATCGGCTGACACAGGGATTAATTATGGATCAGACAATTCGAGATAATCTCACTGTCACGGTATTAAGCAATTTCCTGAATAAAGCTGGTCTTATTGACTCGGGAAAGGTTAGGAGCACCGCAAACCGTTGGGTGGGTGAACTGTCAATAAAGCTTCCCGATCTTGGAGCCGCGGTAAAGACTCTGTCGGGAGGAAATCAGCAGAAGGTTGTACTTTCTAAGTGGCTGGCTACTGCCCCCAAGGTTCTCATTCTCGACGAACCAACTGTGGGTATAGATGTTCTTGCTAAAAATAGTGTTCACTCAATCGTAAAACAGTTAGCCGCTTCGGGTATTGGAATTATTCTCATATCGGACGAGGTTCACGAGGTCCTCTCAAACTGTCATCGGGTGCTGGTAATGGAACGGGGACGGATACTTGATGAGGTGCACCCTGGCCCGGATGCGGAAGAGCGACTTCTCAAGCAGTTCAACCTTGCGTAAGTGACTAGGACGATTATGGATAAAAGGTCAATCGGATCGAAACTGTTTTCACAAAACGAAACCTACCTTTTACTGATATTGATAGCGCTGGTAGCAACAGTGAGTGTGATCGCGCCGAATTTCCTAACCGGGCGAAACGCGTTCCAGATATTGAGAAGCGCGGCGTTTACCGGGATTTTATCAGTGGGATTCCTGTTTGTGCTGATAGCCGGTGGGCTAGACATATCGTTCACGGCTACGGCTACGGCGGCACAGTATCTCATGGCTATCCTGCTTTCTTCCAGACCGGAAACACCTATCATTTTTGTAGTTCTGATACCGCCATTGGTTGGTATACTTCTGGGGAGCCTCAACGCGGTACTGATCTACGTACTCAACGCGCCGTCCATTATTGTGGCAATTTCAAATCTCAATGTGTACTACGGGCTGCTGCAGATATTCTCCAAAGGCCGGTGGATATACGATTTTCCCCGATGGTTCAATCGGCTTGGACGCGGATTTGTGTTCAACTTCATCGACGAAAACGGAGCATCATACGGACTGACCTATCTGTCGATCATATGGGCTGGATTGGCGATTGTGGGTTTCTTCATTCTTAAATACCTGAAGATCGGCCGACGTTTATACGCGCTCGGTGGAAATCTCGAAGCCGCGAAAAGAGCCGGTTTGAATATCTTTAGTCTGCAGGTATTCGCCTATGGTTTTCTCGGATTTTCGGCCGGTATTGCTGGACTTGTTCAAGCATTGAACACACAAACCGTCGCGCCGAATGCTTTAGTAGGCCGTGAGTTTGATGTAGTCGCGGCGGTAGTACTTGGCGGGGCCGATATTTTTGGCGGATCGGGGTCAATCGGTGGCACATTGTTAGGGGTGTTGTTAATTACAATCATAACGAACGCGCTGACTATTCTCAAGGTACCTCCGTATTGGCATCAGGTTGTCATCGGATTAGTGCTGCTTGGAAGTATCAGTGTGACTTCACTACGTACGCTGATGGCGAAACGGAAGGAACGGACAATCAATGTTCGCGAAGATGATTAAAGCATATATCAACTGGCGGGACAACAATCAGGATATCTCTGCTCTTCCATGGTTGATGTTTGCGGCTGTCACAGTCATGACTATTGCAACCAGAGGACGTTTCTTGAGAGCCGGGAATATGGCCAATATCCTCGCTCAAACACCGGATCTTGGGCTGCTTTCTTTAGCCATGATGCTGGCGATGGTAACAGCCGGAATAAATCTGTCGATTATAAGTACGGCTAATTTGAGTGCGGTAATAATGGCGCTCATCTTCACGAGGCTGATGCCGCCGGAGCCAACCGCTGGTATCGCTATAGCTTTTGTAGCGTTCGCAATTGTTACTGGCATCGTGGCATCGGCAATTCTGGGGATGTTTAACGGATACCTGATAGGGTATTTGGAAGTCCCGGCAGTGCTTACGACTCTCGGTACGATGATACTCTATGAAGGTATTACCCTGGCAATTACCAAGGGATATGTGATATCCGGAATGCCGCGGCAGCTGGTAATAATTGGAAATGCGCGTTTGCTCGGCATTCCCTTTCAGATGTATGTTTTCGCATTGGCAGCAATCGCCGTTGCAATCGTCATCAGACGACGGCCATATGGAATCCAACTGTACTTTACCGGTTCCAATCCAATTGCTACTGGATTCTCTGGAATCGACGTAAAGAAAGTACTCATGAAAACCTATATTCTGTCGGGAATCCTCTCAGGTATTGCGGCGGTTGTGCTTCTGGCTCGCTTCAATTCCGCCAACGCTCGAACCGGATCCTCGCTGCTCCTTTCTACCGTGTTGATCTGCATGCTGGGAGGGACTGACCCGTTTGGAGGATTCGGCAAAGTAGGGGGGTTGGTTTTGGCATTGTTCATACTTCAGATGGTCACAAGTGGACTGAACTTGCTCGGAGTCAGTTCATTTGCTACGGTTGCTATATGGGGGATGCTGCTGATTGGAGTCATGCTGTATCGATATCTGCAGCATAAATCATGGGAAAAGAAAAGGAAACAACAGCAGGTTGCTGCGCTGGAATAGTAAATACCAACGTAAAGGTAGTGAAATATGAAATTTGGAGCTCACGCATTTATCTGGGAACAAGAGTGGAACGCCATATCCGGACGTCGCGTAATAGCTGAGGCTGCTCGAATTGGTCTCAACATGGTTGAGATTCCACTGTTGCATCCTGAGTCACTTGATGGACCCGAGACGAAAGCCGTCCTGGAAGAACATGGTATCTACGGAGCATATTCACTAGGATTGCCCCGCAACAGTACGTTGCCCGACAATCCTGAAGATGCAGAAGCGTTCCTCAGGATGGCTATCGACACCATAGAATCCGCGGAAGGCGATGTTTTGACCGGTGTGCTGTATGGCACCCTTGGAGAACTCCCCGGGCGATCACCTACTGAAGAGGACTACGCGATAATATCAGAGGTGCTGAAGTCTGTTGCGCAGTATGCCAGGCAGAAGGGTATCAAACTTGGGATTGAGCCTGTCAACCGATACGAAACTTTCTTGATTAACACAGCGCAGCAGGCGGTAGAGCTGCTTGATCGTATCGACGAAAACAACATGTTTGTTCACCTGGATACCTACCACATGAATATCGAAGAAGAGTCATTCAAAAAGGCAATTCTCACCGCGGGTGACCGCATGGGTTACATTCATCTCTCAGAGAGTCATCGTGGTACACCTGGAATGGGGACAGTTGACTGGGATGGAGTTTTTTCCGGTCTCAAAGAGGTGAACTTCAGCGGGGCGCTTATCATGGAATCTTTCGTAGACCTAAATCCGGACATCGCAAGGGCGACATGTATGTGGCGGAAGATAGTAACAGACCCTGAAGCAATGATTCGTGATGGCGTTGCTTTCCTATCCAACAAAGCCAGAGAATATGGCCTACAGTAACCCGCTGCGAATAGGAACTTATTTGGTTTTTCAATGTAGGCAATCGCGTAAAACATGAAGAAGAACGAGGGAAGCGCCGGAGTTGGACAGACATCCACCCCCCCCAACCATTCGCAAGCGGAATAGAAATTTTGCTTGAACCGTTGGCCGTAAAAAGGTCAATACTGTTATTATGCAGCAATGTATAATTAGGTCAAAATAGTTCCCGGGGGGCGGATGCTCGATCACGTATTCCTATTTGTCTATATAGTCTCGGTTGGCTTGACTTTCGCCGCGTCGTTTCTTAGCTTGCTTTATTGGCTCCGAAATCGTAATTCAGGGCGGCTTAGCACTTTTCTCTTCATTGCGTATCTGGCATTGCTCTTGCTGCTGGCCGGGGTGAAATTCTACTGGGAAGAGTTGCTTGGAGGTGGTCGTGTTATCATCGTCGGAACCGCATTCGCTGAATTTATAGGGTACGCACTCCTTCTCTACTATCTGCCTGCTACGGTGAACTATGTTATCGGCCGTGCCTGGACTGGAATTCGGCTCGCGGCTTCTCTTGCCGCTGCGACAGCGTATGTTTCGCTCGGTGTTGTCTATCTTTATACTGGATTTCTCAGACCCTTATCCCTCACAGCGGCCTTGATTTACGCGCTGGCCCTGGCGATTATCCTTGTGGATATCGCACGGAGCATCCCGCTTATCAAGCAGGGTTCCGCCCGGGTTACTGTTCTCACGGTAACCCTGCTCACGGTGGTTTTTCTGCCGTTGATGATGGTGGGGCGTATACTTGAGGGAAGTAGTGAGACCATGGTGATGAGCCAATCTCTTCGGTTTCTTATGCTGTCACTCTACTATTTCTGGATGGCTTTCGCCGGTATTGTGTTCTATATACGTGAAATGAGTTCCGCTGAAGAAGCTAGGGGAATTGAACACACATCTTCGAACGAATTTCCTCTTACCGAGCGAGAAATGACTATCGCGGAATCATTGGCTCAAGGACTCACCTATGGGGAAATTGCCGCGGAGTTGAAAATTAGCCCGAACACGGCTCGGAATCATGTGGCGAATATCTACAAAAAACTGTCCATTCGTTCCAAAGTGGAACTAATCGGTGTTCTCCGTGGAGAGCGGAATATCAGGTAGCGGCGAGCATTTTCATTGTGGGCTGCTGCTCAGAATCGTTTCGATGGCCGCTTTTTCGGCGGCATATTCGGCGAGAACATAGGAAAGATTGTCTTCTGATATGATGTCTCTGAAGTAGGGGATTTCGCGGCCAATGATATGAATGGTGAATACCGGGAGGGTTTTCTCTTTCGACTTTCGCGTGTCGGCCCCTGGTGAAATCTCAGTAAGGAGCAGGGCATAGTCTCTGCCCTGGCGGACAAACTGAAGCGTGTGCTCAATGGATTCGAAGGGGTAGGTATGTCCCCGATGGGCGTAAACGAGCTTTGGCATGATTGGCGGCGTATCCCGAATAACAGTTTGCTCCACATCCATTTCCAGAAGGCGGGATCGCCACCAGGCCGCGTCGGTCAAGGTGGTGCTCACGCTTCTCATAGCCTCACGGGGGAAGGTGTAGCTGATGCTGTCCAAGCCGAATCCTCTATATGCGATTTGGATTTCCAATGTAGTTCCCGACTCATCCGTGCTGATGGCCGCCATTCCTTCTTGATATCCATCGAAGCCTTCCAGTCCTATTGCCAAGTTTCCCAGCGGCACCGGGAGGCCTGGAAGTGAAAGGACAATTCCCAAGAAGATGAATGGCCATATAAGGCGGTGAAGAGTCATTACAATTACTTATCGGTTTCCGGAACTTTTTCTCTTCAGTTTTTTCTTTTTGTTGAGCATGGGGAAAGAGGCGCCCGAAAATGTGCGGCGGCTTCCCGTTCGGCTTCGGCGATGACACTCTGAATAACGCAAGGAATCCCATTGGGGACTCCTTGCGCCAATCCGCTTATTCGTTTTTGAAGCGTTTGTCCCAGTCCTTTTCCTTGTTGAACTCTTTACCACTCGAGTTGCGATAGTCGGACCATGAAGTTCGGGACGATCTATCTTCCCTTGAGTATTCGGGTTCGGCCGGAATAACGAGAGCCAGGATGAAATAAACCCATATTGACATTCCCCCCAGCAGTACCAACAATATAAATATCAGACGAACAGTCGATACCGAGAAATCCCCCCACTGGGCTATTCCTTTACAAACGCCCAGAATTTCTCCCTCCCGGGACCTGTAAAGCCTCCTCCGTCTTGAGAAGCCCATACTCATTCCTCCCTTTCCCTGCTTGTCCTACGAAACCTCAAGGAATTCAAGACTCGTTGCCTTAAAGCATAGACCCCATCTCTGATGACCTTATCACGCTCGGCTCGTATCTCAGCATTCTCTTCTGATTTTCTTCCGATTATCACTGCGATGACAAGGAGTGGGGCGACTATTATCAGTAGAATTCCAAGGAATTTAACCATTGGTTTTTCCGCTTTCGTTTTTCGCCCGTGAGCTGCTCATGCCCTTTTTGAGTCCTGCCAGCTCTTCCTCTATGGCGTCATCGGATTCAAGTCGATCAAATTCCCTCTCCAAGTTGCTTCCGGAGCTCATGTTGCCTGCCAAATCGGCATCAGCTTCCATTTTTTCAATACGACTTTCCAATTGCCCGAACTTCAGTATTGCTTGAGCCCCTGTGGCATTCGATACAAGACTTCGGGCCCGTTTTTTCTCCACCGCGTGGATGCTGCGCTGAACCAAAATTTTATGCTTCAATGTTACTTCTTCGAGTTTTGATTCGAGTTGCCCGATGTTCTTCTTGCAATCGCTAATCAGTTGCTCGTATTGAATGACATCGTTCTTGATGTATTCTAATTGCTTGGCACATTGCTTCTTTTCGAGCAGTGCTTCCTTGGCTAAATCGTCTCGTTTGCGCTCGACAGCCAACATGGCCCTCTCTTCCCATCTGCTTACCTTGGTAGTTAAGACATCACGGTCTCTTTCCATTTCAGCGAGGCTAGCCATTTTTGCCGCGCAGGATGATTTGAGATCTACCAGAGTATCTTCCATCTCCTGTATCATCAGACGAATCATCTTCTCAGGATCCTCTGCCTTATCCAGCATTGAGTTGATGTTGGAATTGACAATGTCTCCAAGTCTACTAAAAACTCCCATATCGTTCCTCCTTGGGAAATCTCTTTGCAACAAATTGCAGCAATTATCGTACCAAGTTCTCATTGTCCTGGAAGGGGAGAAAAAAGAAAAAGGATCAAAATATTGGCAAAATTTACCAAAATATATGGCGAAAAAAACCAAATGTCGTTACAATAAGCGCATGGACTATTTTATCGCTCCTCCTGAGGCCCTGGGGGAATCCGAAGTTTTTCTGGAGTTTCAGCGCCGTCTCGGGCGAGTGGCCCAAATAAATCGCTCCGTGCTCATTATCGGGGAGAGAGGTTCGGGCAAAGAACTTGCCGCCACCCGCCTTCACTTCCTGTCCACTCGGTGGGATGCCCCATTTGTCACCCTAAACTGTTCCGCCCTCCCCCCAGGACTCATTGAATCAGAGCTTTTTGGTCATGAGAGCGGTTCGTTTACCGGAGCGACGGGAAAGCGAAAAGGTCGTTTTGAAGAAGCCGACTCGGGCTCTTTATTTCTCGATGAAATCGGACTGATTCCCATTGAGGTGCAGGAAAAAATTCTCCGTACCGTGGAATATGGCACCTTTCAACGGGTGGGCAGCTCCCGAACCATCGTGGTGGATGTGCGGATAATCGCCGCGACCAATCAGGATCTCCCCGCGCTTTGCGATCGGGATCTATTCAAACAAGATCTGCTTGACAGGCTTTCTTTTGAAGTACTGTTTCTACCCCCTTTAAGAGAAAGACGAGATGATCTACTCATGCTGGCGGATTATTTCGCCCAGGGCATGGCCAGGGAACTCGGCCGGAGGACCGCTCCTGTTTTTTCCGACCGGGTTAAGAAACACATCACTTCCCATCGTTGGCCCGGAAATATTCGGGAGCTCAAGAATGCCGTGGAAAGGGCCGTATATCGGGAGGATGGTCATCTGATCAGAGAACTGGTAATCAACCCCTTTCAGAATCCCTGGATATCCTCTGATACCGCCGAAGAACCGGAAAACCTGAGAAAAGAAACCACCTGGCCTCTGGATCTCAGGGCCGAAGTGAGAGCACTCGAAGAACAGCGTCTTTCAGAGGCCATGCTGCGTTCCGACTCCCATCAGGGAAAGGCCGCGAAACTTCTGGGTTTGAGCTACAATCAGTTTCGGGGACTCTTTCGCCGAATTGGCAAAAATGAGGATAGCTTAGGTTCATGACACGGCTCGAGCCAATCAACCTGACGTTCTGGCGTGAGTAGTCACCTGATAGATAAAAAGACTGGTGTAACCAAGCTCTTCTAGTTTCAGCGAGAATTCAAAAACATCGCTTTCTGCGATGTCCAGCAGGGAAATGCGAGTAAGACCATCACTTCCGAGCTCCGCCGTGGGGTTCAAACCGGCATCAAGGAGACGTTGTTTGTGGTTGAGCGCGTTTTCAAGCTTGCTCCAGCTGCCGATTTGAATATTGAACCGCGTCTTCGGAATGGCGCTCTCTTCGGCAATAAGAAGCACATCCGCCGTACCTTCACGAATCATGTCCAGATCGCGGGCCGCGGCATAGGTGAGATCGATAATCCGGTTGTCCGCGAAAGGTCCGCGATCGTTCACCCGCACTCGGACACTGCGATTGTTCTTCAGATTCACCACCTTCAGAATTGTACCGAAGGGGAGGGTTTTGTGCGCGCATGTGTAGCCCCAGGTATCATAGATTTCGCCGTTAGCTGTCTGTCGACCCTGGAAAATTCCCCCGTACCAGGAAGCCTTTCCGCGCTGTTCCCACGCACTGAGGCCGATTGAACCGACAGTAAGAACGAGCAACATGGTGAATAGCGAGAACCGATGGGAGAATACCATACCCATTTATCGGTGAATAGGCAGGTTTCATAAAGAACTGACCATGAAGTGAGTCCTATTTCTCAGGAACTGGGAGCAAAGAAGCCAGCCGG
>Ga0209562_1000498_pt1 | contig 13431 bp, 6 predicted proteins | sample WorMetvacBELIZE2_FD_187399 | JGI IMG/M metagenome (GOLD analysis project Ga0209562, IMG submission 187399) | Marine gutless worms symbiont microbial communities from Max Planck institute for Marine Microbiology, Germany - Olavius vacuus BELIZE.2... | ecosystem: Host-associated > Annelida >...
TTTGACATTTGTGTATTCTAATTTTCTTTAGCTTTATATATATATCCAGTTGCTTTTGTGACTGCTATACGCAATAAATGAATTATTATTATATATAATAATGATTATTATTCTTATCCTTATTTTTAAGTCCTGCTGCAGATGATACTTGCATTAATTGGTAATGGTAGTATATATTATGCTTTGGTTTTGGGTAGATGAAAATTAGCAGTTCCTGTCTGTGAACTGTGATAATGATTATAATGACGCCGTCAAAAGTTTGGTCGGAAATGCCGTTACAGAACACGTCTACAGTTCATTGGTTGTTTTCTTTTGTAGATATACATAAAGGAGCAAGCCGAGAAGAAGGCTAGGTGACCACTGCTGACACATATACTGTTAATGTGTTGGTCAGTTGTCTTAGTCAGAACGGCAGCTGTTGCTACCATCTGCATGCTTGTCGGACAGTTCTACTCTGTTGCCAGTCTCAACAGTTTTGTACACTGTGTACATAGTACAGTGGTTGAGCAGTCCTGTAAATCAGATGGCTCTAATGTTACGTGATATAATGTATAGAAGGAAGTGCGATCTCTGTGGCTATGATCCAGCCTGCGTCACTTCCATTTCAGTTCATGTCTCCTCTCTGACCATCTGTCACTCCGTCAGCCGTCCACTGTTCCACCGCAGTGTACATTTTGCTGTTCCACAAGTTCTTTTCACCCTACTGTTTCTGCCATACCCACTGGATTCAATTTACAGACTAAATTAGAATGATTCTCAGACCTTTAAAGTTAAACCATCTGTTGATCTTTAGTTTTGATCTCGGGCAGTGCACAGGCTGGTTGCCTGTCAGTTTTGACTGAATATTAAGTATCTGTGCATTGTATCCTGTAACAGTTGAATGTTAGTGGGTGGTGGGAAAAATGTGAGGGCAAACTGTACAGTGATGTAGGTTTGGAGGCCATTCGGAGATAGTTTGAGCATCCAGAGTCAGAGCATAGGGCAAACATGGAAAGTAATAGGTGTATTGGCAGACAATATAAAGTCCGTGTTTATCGCATTTTGTTCCTGTAAAGTATAGGTAGGGTGTGGACACAGAAAACGGTTGACAGATAGGCATCTCCCTTTATACGGCCGTGGGTCTCCAGTTATGTTTTTTTTGATCATGTGATGACGAATAGTAATGTACAGTATATTATGTAAGAGATGACACTATGTACTTTGTTGCATGTTAGTTTATTTTTTGGTCAGTAATTAAAGTTAGATTGTGAGTATGTGCATTTCCGTTGCAGTTAATGTACTATAGTTATTTTTGTGAGAACTACTTATGGTATAGCTTGTGCATTTTCCTCATTCAATCATCAGTATTGTTTACTGCTATTCAATTCGTCAGTGTCTGTTAACTACTGTTTGTATGCTATTAGTACCAAATTTCATCGTGATATTGTACTAAGAAGAAATTTAAAAGCTTTTAGCATATCTGTATGATAACATAAAAGACGTTCTGTATACCATATTGTTCACTTCTTTATGTGAAGTAAGACTTGTGTGTTGACTGATATGTCATTTATGGGTTGCTGATGTTGTCTGATAATCAAACATTACAAACAGTTGTAATAGAATACATTGTTCACTGGATACTGAATGGTAACAACTAGTAAAAACTCGTTTCAGTTTTCATACAATGTTGGTCTCTCTGCCAAACAAGTGACTGCAAAAAATTAATGATTTTTACGGTGTGTCCGGATTGCTTGCAGTGCAGTCAGCTGGGCACTGTATTAGTGATGTAATTTAGCATTAATTGCTAATAGGAAGTCACATATGAGCTTTTGACTGGTATCAAAATCAGTGGCCTTGAATGTTGTTGAATGTCCATTTTTTGCATTATTTCACCGAGCTTTTGGGACCCATTATGTAAAAGTGGTTAAAGATACACCAATGCTTTCTGCGACAGAAGTATAGCCGAAAGAATCGTGATGTACCACTGATGGTGATATTTGCAGAGAATTTGTCAGTTAATCTGTAATTAATTTAGTTGTTGCAGTTGTACTTTGTTGTTGTTTTTGCATTATTGTTATACTGAGCACAAGTTAGTGGATTAGGCTACCAGAACAGACACCAGGATTTGGTTGTAAATCTTCCAATAAGCAAGACGGATGCATTGTAAACTGTGCATTAGCGCAGCTTCCTGTTGAAGCTGGCGACGTGATATAGCTAGAAATTGCTGGCATTGTGCTGGATGGCATTATTTCTGGCAGTGAACTCGTAAGAAAAGGTTGCTGTGTTGCATTTGTGAAGCACATTATTGTGGCATTTGAAATCTGACGGTAACATGCTGGTGTGTTTGTGATTTCAACTGCTGTTAAAGGCACAGAATGTTTCTAAATGATTGTGACGATTATTTGTCTGCAACCTCCGCAAGTGCAATAGTCTACTGTACACTGTAATCAGATTATAGAAAATGAACTCTGCCGAGTAGTCGCTTGCAGTCGTTTTTAATGTACTACAGAATGTCTGCTGTGCATGTGATGCATTGTAAATTGTGAATAATTTTCTTATACATGTACGTATTTTGTGACCGATTACAGGCTGTTTGTCATGTTTCTCAGCGCTGTGGTTCATGTCTTCAGTAGTGAAACCCGCGCTTTGATTCATGTGCGGTAGATGTTGTTTATTTTGTCGGTGTTCTGTGATTCATTTGACAGTTGTGCCATGTGTCGTAATCATGTAGCAGTTTTGCTGAAGGGTCATGATCACGCAGTTGTATGTTTCTTTTTACCGGGTACTTCGATTCATTTCCGACGGTTTATGAACGGCGGCATAGTTTCAGATGTAATATAATATTAACGCTTTCAAGCGGCTGTGTATGTGTTGGTGTAATTTATTCGTGGCAGCTTGTTTTGCTTCTGTTAGAATTCTGCCAGTTGTGTTGGCATTTGTACGCTGTTACGACGCTGATATTGTTGCAGGACGGAACACAGTCCACTAAGTCATGCCTGTATTCTTTCATGTCTGATATATGACGTCATGTTGTTTACTTGTTGATATTGTGTGTGAAATAGGGAATCATTTTGGTCGTCACTCTTCTAAGATGCTATTAACTGAATGTTAAGAAGACTTCTCGAAGATAAGTTACGATGACACAGAGGCATATGCTCATTTTCAGTACATTGAAGTAATGTATTCCAAATACTCTTGATGGGTCTGACCCTGATTCTGCACGCTGTATGCAAACGTAGCAAGGAAGGCCTCAGGACTAAGAACAGAATTTTACGTGCAAATGCAAAAGTAAACCTATGGTTTGTCGATATTTCTACATCACAGAGCTCAACTACTAGGACTTGCCCAGTCATAGAGCCTGACTCCCGTTTGTCACGTTGACCACTGGGCACGTTACGTGTGTCATTTTTTGGCTGTAGCGGTAGATTGTTTTAGTTGCATGAATTTCAGCCGATGTACTGTCATCATGACGCCATCATATCATCAACGCGTGTTGAAAGAAGAGACCGACTGAAGTTCGTGTTTTGGTACCGAAAGTAGCAAATGTGGCATTTTCATTATCATCCAAAACACTTGTCATGTCTGGATGACTGTGGCACTGCATGGCATTTTCAACAAAAGTGAAAACAGTGCCAAGCCAAGCACCATTTCATACTAATGACAAATGGGTGAAGATTAAAACAGGTGCATTTCACCCGACTGTTTTTATCAGTGTTTTCAGAATATGCTGATGTAAATTTTGTGAATATAATAGCGATTATATTGCTCCTACCAGGGCACAGCACTTTCTTTCGTTTGTGGTCTTTTTTAACTGATCTTGACTGACAAAGCATTGTAATCAATATGCACTTTATGCCCGGCTGGCTATAAAAGTTGACATCAACAGTCAATGGAGAGAATCCTGGAAGTCAGCCTAGGTGGTCAATGCACATCTCATGGACGACCCCGCAATCCGACAACCGGGCTTTGCTCTTCCTTGACAACAGTGGTCTCTCCTGAACTGTTTCCGCACCGGACAAGGTCACTGTGGTGCCTGTAAGAAGAAATGGAAACTTTCAGACTGCGATCAGTGTTCCTGCGGTGAGACCCAAACGATGTCACACATTGTTGAATCCTGCCCACAGACAAGACTACACGGTGGCTTGTCTAAACTATGCTCTGCAGACGATGATGCCGTTGCCTGGCTGACTAGCTATGGCTCCTAAATGCATACAACAACATGCTGACACAGAAAGGTGATCTATATATCAAACTGTTTAGTACTTTATCTGGAGTAAGAACGGGAGCTTGAATTTTGTCACAGTTAAATATTCTCTGTACTAGTCCAGTGTCCCCGATATGACCTGTAATGTGTTTGGTGGAATGTTAAACCTTACTCAACCCAACTCAACTAGTCCTGTAAAACAATCCTGCAATAAAAATAACGATTAACTGTTATTCACCATTCAATGTTATGGCTACTTTACATGTTCTCCAATGTACTGCATTTCATCGAAGAGAGTCATCAATATAGCAAATGTTCAGTCACTGTCACTGCAGTTTGATATTCTTTGCACAAGTGCAGTGAAACTATATTTTGCTGATACTAACTATTCACCGTTAACATCATCTGTTTTCCCACCTATCGGAGTTCATGAAGCAAAAAACAGTTGCTACCCAGTAGTTCGGCCCTCAGTCGGGTTAATTTCTTACTCTGGAGAGCTTTGCAACAAAAAAAGTACCGTCAAGACTTGCATGTACGAGATGCTGCATCATCTGCTGCGTGTTGGGTCCGAGAAGCCAGGATGCAATAAAAGTGATGCAGACCAACTGCTGAAAAGTGTGGCGATGGTGTTTAGGGTACACAGCAAATGCAATAAATTCCTGTTTACCTATTGATGTTCATAATGAGCACTGTCAGTTTTGAGGGAATTGTGGACAATTATTGAACGTCATGCTCAAATTAATAGGTATTTTCAGTGTAGTTGGTTTCTCTGAAAGTATACAAAGAATATTTAGATATGGCGACAGTCAAAATACTAGTCTTACTCCGGATAATAAAGAGCCGGACATTTTCATGTATTGCATTCTTTCCTATGTCATCATGTACACGAGTTGTAAACAACTTTTAAAAATGGTCCATTTTTGTGGCCTACTGTGTATAATAACTATGTTACAGATGTGTTAATTTCAGACATTCTGCACACTGTGCAAATTGTAATATAAATACTACATTTAAAGAGTCTAATAAACAATGATGTATTTTGCTAGAAAGAGGCAAGAAAGAACGCTGTGACTTGACAAATAAATTTGTTTACATCTCACATTTAATTTACCTCGTTCTCTTAACGTGATAGAGCTAAAAATAACACTTGCCACGATATTTGCTCCAGTTGGTCATTTGTTTTTCATTTTTGCCAGAAAATGCTTCTCTGTTTTTGTCCTCGTTTATTTTCTGACTGAAAAACCCAAGTGGTCTCTTAACTAAAAGCAACACTTCCATATAAGGCAAGTGGAGGTGAAAACAGCTAATTTGTGGTCTTGACTGGTTTTCATCGGCCCACTGTGTCTAGTCACCACGGGTTAGAGCACATCCCTAATTATGTGTCTCTAGGAATCTTTAGGACTGCAGAAGCAGATTTTTTCTATGGATAATGACCAACCAGAGCAATGAAGGCAGATGTGGCTGACAAAGTATAATCAATATGACTTAATTTGTTGATATGCTGGGAAGCCATACTCAGCAGTGCAACTCAACCACAATGTGCTAGATGTATTGACTGTGCACTACAAACAATTGTGTGTACTGTACTAGTCTGCTGTAATGTGTACATTTGTGAAACCACCGCCGTGTCACTAATGACTGCGTGAAGGTTGTCTGTAAAAGACTTCTTCAGGGCTGCAGCGCAACTGTCTCTGGAATCAATGCTGAATGATGTTCTACTGTGAAGCAAAACAATCGTGAAACAGTTCATCAGGAAACACTTGCAGAAGTGCACTGCCTTTCAGCTGACAAGTCCTGTACACACAGAGAAACAAGAAATCTGACGTAAACTGTTAAAACTGCCACAGTGACATAAACACAATGAGTGAAAGAGGTTAATCACCGAGAATTCATAACAATGACATCTGTGTAGAAACATAACAACGCAGCAAAGTGCAGAATCACATGTGCTCCATGACACAGTCACCATAACACTGACTGACATTACTACATGGTGAATTGGTGACTGAACAAAACCATATAACAGTGGTCAGCTAAGTAATGGCAAAAACACAGAACTTTAAGAACCACCAGGAAGGTGCAACCAGCAGGAATGTGCTACAACTGGTGCAGATTATGTAAAACTACATTGTCTAATACAAGTAAACAGTCACAACTATAAATGTGTAACTTATTGACATTTCATAACATACAGAGTCTGTTACTTTGTACAAAAACAATTACTTGCAGAAAATTCAGCAATTTAATCCAAAAAGTCCAGTGAATTTTTTAGTTAAATCATACACATCCAGAAGAGAGAACTAATCATCGTACCGAGGTAGTCGTCCATCAGAGTTCCAATAGCAAACTGCACACAACAGCAACAAACAAAACTGAACATGTTCACGCGTTTCAACCGACACGTCATAAAAAACACAGTAAAGGTAATTTGCATGGTTATTGGTTAGCAAGACCCCGTCTCGAGGCAGAAACGCCATGAGTAAAGTAAAGTAAATAGATTAATTTATATAGCACTTTATTATAAGCCCTTTATCTCCAAAGTGCTCAGATATGGCCCGTGAGTAACAGTGGTATCACACAGTTTTACCTGCCACCCACACACAAACCATACCTGCCTTTACTCCCCAGCTGCTAGGCGTCACCGCCCTTTGGCTGGTACTCATTGCACCTACCCACAAAGGGATGGCCAGGCTGAGTTTCCCTGGGTGGCTGGTCACATAACGAGATAAATGTCTCGCACTGGGAATTGAGCCCGGCCACAGTACTAACCGGGCCCGACCTAGGGCAACTTCGTTGATGTGCGCAATGCCGTTGCTGCTAAGCCAAGCTGCCAGTAGCTGCTGCCAATATTCTAAACAGTCCCCTGGCAGCTGCAGGGCATCATCACACTATGGCCAGTACCAAATTATACTGCTCGGTTACAGAGGCACAAGTATGAAGACAACATTCTTCAGACTGCTGTGCAGCAGTTCCCAACCAGGAGTTTAACCTGTGACCCGAGTCACAAGCCTACTTTTTGCACCACACAGTGCTCATCAAATAGAAACTAAAATATCAAGTTGTAATATATAAGCTAGTTTAAAACAAAATGCAGCAAAACGGAAATGCATGGTTTCTGAGTGTGACAAATTAATGTCTCTTCCGCAGTTTACTTACGATGTCTGTTGCATCGACCCTCGTGCCGACAATCTTCACTCTAATTTCGTCTTCAGTCTGTATGACTACATCCTGAAGAAAAAATACCAACAATTCACCACACTTCAATCGAGGACTGTACAAGTTCATGCACAGTCACACACAGACAGTTTTTCTGGCAAGTTTCTGGTTCACAAGTTGAACACAGCGCAGTCCAGTAAGAGGCTTTGCCCTTCTGTGATGAGCCATGCCGGAATAAACGGTCATCTTTAAACAATCAATCAATCAATCATGAGTTTAATAACAGGTTGACAAACCGCAACCACACAATAGAGATATACAATGGTAACTGTAAACGTCATCATAGCATCAAATAAACAGAATACTAAATAGTGCAGATTGAGAACTATTTAAATTGTTACAAAAATTACTACATTTCAGTGCCATAATGAACAGCTATTTAAACTATTTAAATTACTATTTCAACAGTTCACAATCCTTTTACGACAAATGTAACACTGACAGTATACAACAGTGCTGTAGTGGTTCATGGTATACAACAATACCAGTGTTTCCACAAAGGCGCTCTGAGCGGCAGGCACTGTTATGTACTGCACAGTTTAATGACCTATAAGCCCCACAGGCCACATGTTGTGCACCCGTCCCCTATCCTACATAGATCTTGTGCTACAGCATCATCGACAGCTGAAAATCTGTCACAGTTCTACTAGTATACTGGTAGGCAGGACAGTGATCTCCATTGATTAAGCCTTAAGCCTGTATGTGGGTATATCACCATGTCTGTGATGCATAGCTGTGCAATAGCAGATCTGCAGTGACTTCTTCAGTCACGGCACATCAATGTTCAGTGATTACTACCATGTCATACCAGTTGGTGGCACGGGCACAACTGTGTGAATTTACTCAGAGTCCACGTGCATGGAACAGTCTGCTAGACGCAATCCGTCACAATTCATCACTGGCTGTTTTCAAGCGTTCCTTAAAAACACACCTTATCACATAAAGTTTTCATTGACTGCTTCCATCACATTTCTGTCATCGTTTGAAACCGCATTTCCGTGATTTTGCAACTTTTGTATAGTGCCCTTCACTTAACGACACTTAAATAATTGACTATTTTACATTACATTACATCACTTGTGAACCTGTGAATTGTAAACTCCTGATCAAAAACAAATTAAACCATCATGTCACACACAGGAAGGACACTACAATGTATTACCTCCTCTTTGGTTTTATAACACGGAGGATTAGAATTCGGATCAAATTCCATATCGGACGGAATTGACTGCAACAGACAACATGAACAGTTACACAAATCAACATTGTCAACAACAGCGCATGCAAATAATGCTAACATATACCTAATGTGATCCACACTCAGAATATGTGACGGAAATTCAACCAATTCAGTACAATACATACTAGAACTTACATGTCTCGAAATGAAGCACGACAGAGGTCCAATTTCAGTGAAGAGTCCAACCTGAAACAATATAATGAAAGAATATGAACTCATTTATACAATTCACGGACTACACTGCATGCGAGAAATAATTAAATTTCATTTAAATTTTTTGCAAGACAGAAAAATTTCCCAGAACACTACTGTTTTATACAAGTTTTAAATTCCAGCCTTGCACTAAATGGCATATACTGCAGAGTGCACTTAGGACAGCAAACTGTTAAGCGAATTTCAAATTAATTCCAATCAAAACGATTACGCTGTACCGATAGTTTTAGCACTCACTAGGTTACCTAGCAGCTTTTGGTGATGCAGAAATTTCATGGCAAAAACAGCAATTTGTCGAAGCCATTAATCGCAACCATTAATGTGGGCATTATGGCACACTTAAAGTCACAAAGAAACACAAGTTAAAATCACTGGTGATTGACAGGATTGGAAGATGCTTCTGCACACAGCATCTATCACCACACTCTATCAGAATATGAACATATTATGACAACTAACAAAATGCCACGGAAGTCTTTTGACATTCTGGCGCTTTACAAATCAGATTATTATTATTTTTATTATTATTCTTATTATGCCATCACATGCGTTATAGTGTCCAGAATCTCACCTTATTAACTTGCGTCACCACAGCATCCAATACTTCACCCTTGAACGGCCGAAACACAATAGCCTTGTACTTCACTGGATACACAACAAAGCCTCTGCCAGGCTGTATCAGACCGGCACCAATGTTGTCTATTGTTGTTACTGCTATCACAAAGCCATATCTGCATAACACACAATCTGTTGCTGTCACGCAGGACACAAGCACAATTCCACTGCTGTGAATTCTCTCTTCACATGCTTACAGCTTGCTCCACCGTATCAAATGACTATTACCAGGAACAGTGATAGCTCTCAGCCAAAATGCACAAACTGCTGTAGGATATGGATATTTGCAGCAGTTGTGGATTCAGCCCTGGTCACAGTATGTCATCAGAACCTTCAGAGTGAGTAGAACAAACATTTATATTTGGCATAACGACAGACAGACAAAAAAATAAAATAAAAAGACAGCAGCATTCAGTGAATGTCCAAGATCCCATGTGCAAACACCAGATAGCCTCTCAGGGGTAAAGAAAGTAATGCCATATTTACTTGCTAGGCATGATTACACTATCAGTAGACATGACGTGCTGAAGGCCTGTGACACATGCACAGACATGGGCAAGTTATAGTACAGTGTACCGACTGTGTAGTCTTTCCACATGCTGCACTCCATAAATATATGGGTAACGCATGCAGTATGCCATAAGCTCCCTCAGTGAGATTGTCAGTGCATCACAGTGATGAACAATCCAGTGAGGTGAGGTATAAGTCCCTCTCCACTGGTACAGCCTCTCGCAGGGAAGACCAAAATAATACGCAGTCCCCTCAGCACCCTGGGCAATTGCAGTAAATACACGAGCATGGCTGGAGGCAATCCTAATGCTGACTTCACAAGATAGAAGCTCACTCAGAAATTAGACGACAAGAGATCATCACTCGTCAGTGCGCCACGGCAGAAGGCAATCCAACGTTGGCAGACAGAAAGCCCACGCTGCAACAACGGTGTTCAGAAAACACACCAAAAGCCAATCTTGTGTTGTCTACAGGAAAGTGTGATTGATTAAACACTGTGAGACATAATGCTGGAGATTGAGAACAATGTGATCATGAACAGTGCCTTTACCAGCTGCACTGTAAACAAACAATGCGTAACTTACTTTCCGGTACATGTTCCTTCCACTTCGGTGAATAATTTTTGCTTCACTGTGTTCAACAAACTCGGTCCAAAATATCGGGGATGAAGAAGAATATCGTGGCTCAAGCTTACCTGAAACAAATTACAGGTATCTCTACACTGCCACTGAATTTCATTTGACAGGTGACAAATACCGGTACACATACAAGCCATAAGCTGCTCTGCAATACATGTGACAATGAGTAATGCAGGGGAAGTTTTGGATCTTTCTGTGTTATCACATCACGCCGGGAGGCTAAACATTCAAGGCCAGATTTATTTAATGCCTGATTGTATGAAAGGGCTGGTCCATACAGTAACTTTGCACAACACTTTGAGCATGCTCAATATCTTGAGAGAATTTTTTGTCGAGACCAGGATGCCAAACTGGATATGCATATTCAAGAACAGAATGGATAACTGAACAATAAACACTAGGAATATTAATACCCGAGAAATCTGAATCCCTGGACCCGAACTAAATTTCCCAATTCGGGTCCTGATCCGGGTCCGTCCATTTACCCCAAAGACGGCTAAAGACGGCTAAAGACAACTAAAGACGGCTAAAGACGACTAAAGACGACTAAAGACGACTAAAGACGACTAAAGATTACCATTCTCGTCATGAAACGAATAAAGGAATATAGCAACAATGAAAGCAAGTGAAAAGTAACAAGAAATAAGTAACTCCAGAAAAGTAGATGGACTGAAAGCAGGGTTTGACAAGGAGTTGAAAAAACAGCTAAAGACGACTAAAGACGACTAAAGGTCAGTGTTTGTGACGACTGAAGACGGGTAAAGAGTTTGACGCGATGTTTATACATGCCAGGGTATAAGTCCTGTGCATGGCTGATGCCTACTGAGTAGTCTAATTACTTAAAGTTACGAAAAATGCACTCGTACACGTAGCGCCGGAACATTAAGTATTTCATAATAACGTTCAATATGATATGAGAAATGAAGAAATCCAACGAATGCAGCAAATATCGCGAGGCCGTTTTTTATCTCTTACTATTAGTCTTATTCATCTATTTATTACTTTTCACTTGCTTTCATTGTTTCGATATTCCTTTATTCGTTTCATGGCGAGAATGCTAATCTTTAGTCGTCTTTAGTCGACTTTAGCCGTTTTTAGTCGTCTTTAGCCGTCTTTAGTTGTCTTTAACCGTCTTTGGGGTAATTGGACGGACCGTCCTGATCCTGAGTTGTAGAGTCCTGCTTGGGCCGAAAATTCACAACCCAGCCCGTCGGGATTCGGACCCTGCGCGGCCCGTTTTCAATCTCAAATGTTCAGGCCTGGCCCAGCCCGGCCCGCTGGCACAACGGTTTTGTTGTAGTCAGAATTGTGCAAAAAGGATTTTAAAAAGTTTGCAGGTAGTGGACATCTCCTTTTCGTACTGTACCACTGCGTATTTGTCGCTCCATCGATGGGCAGTCGTGTGCGTCACATTATGACCCAGAAATTCACGAGGAATATATAATACATGATACACCCTTTCTCCTGTCACGTAAGGAACATTAATTCATTAATTGATTATTTCTGAAGTCCTTTGTACAGTTGTTGTCGGTAAATGGTATTTGTCGGTATTCTGTCGGTGCTTCAGAATTTGTCGTATGTTGTCTGTAAAGGGTCATGCTAAACTACGCGGGTGAGTACTGCGAGTACGGCGAGTACTGCGACACCGGGGATGCATTTAGTCGGTGCAGTGCCAACGCAGGTGTTACGCAATAAAGCAACACTGCCTTTGACGTGTGCGGGCGTGTGAGAATGAGTATATAAATAACTGCCAAACAGTTGTCATGCAGAATTGCAAGAGAGTACATTTCCAGGCTTATTCATGTCGGTCTGTCTGCAAAACTACACTGAAATCAAGCAAGCATTGTCACTGATTATGTAACTCATTGTTAGCCACTCCAGGCAGGACTTTAAGGCTGCGTCGCTGCTCCTAATTACTGTTATGCTGCCTGGCGTGCGTCGCAGTACTCGCCGTACTCGCCCGCGTAGTTTAGCATGACCGTCTGTAAATAGTATTTGTCGGTGAACTGTCGGTTGTTGTCGGTAATTAGTATGACCAGGCCCGAGAGTCAGAGGAACAGTCCGGTAGGAAAGGAAAAGGAAGATTGCAAATTGACTCAGCATGTGGTCTTGCCAACGTCAGTAGTACCAAAATAAATTATGTGCATATAAATCTCACATACGTGATAAAACATCCCCAAAACAAATTAATGCTGACTTATCCAAAATACAACAACATAGAATACACAACATAGAATACACCAATGCCCTTAAATATTTAACAACTATTAAAAACTATTACGTGCCAGCGGCCTTGGAATACACAATCAGACAAAATCACGGTGAAAGAAAGGCTAACAGGGCTGTGCGAATCGAGAATTTTACATCTCGAGTAACGGGACTCTATCTATCGAGTACTTGACTCGAGTACTTACTTGACTGATACCGTAAGTAGCTATTAATGATAAGTGGTCCAAAACAGACGGATATTGGTTTCTCATTCAAATTCGTAATACGAGTCAAAATAATGTAAAAATGCTTTAGAGTTTAGAAATATCAAAAAGATTGTAACTTTACAGTTCATACACGGTATGAATGAAAGCTCATAGATAAGTAAAGGTTAAGGGTGGCCGTTCCCAGTGTTGTCAAGTAACGAAGTAGATCTACTTCGTTACTCTACTTAAATAGATTTTTTGGTATCTACTTTCTAAAAAGTAGATTTTTACAAACTACTTTCTACTTGTAACGAAGTAACTTTTTCCTGCAAGTATCTACTTTCTACTCCGTTACTTTTCTCGAAAGCATGTCGTTACTAAAGTAGAAATCAGCGCGTTATA
>Ga0209562_1000499_pt1 | contig 13423 bp, 6 predicted proteins | sample WorMetvacBELIZE2_FD_187399 | JGI IMG/M metagenome (GOLD analysis project Ga0209562, IMG submission 187399) | Marine gutless worms symbiont microbial communities from Max Planck institute for Marine Microbiology, Germany - Olavius vacuus BELIZE.2... | ecosystem: Host-associated > Annelida >...
TACACACACTGACACACTGACAGACTGACAGACGCAAACCGATTTTATAATCTGTCCCATGCTATATGCTATAGCTATGGGACAGATAATGACATAAGTCCGAAAACTTCTAGGTCACGGAACAAAGGAAAAACGAACAATGAGTCACGTTGATTGTTGATTGTTGATAATTTTATGCATAATTTGCATTCCAGTAACTAGTGCACAGTGACTGGGTGTGTTTTTATGTGTGCAGAGTACGACAGCAGTCAATCCTTTCCAGTATTGTCATTATCAGCAAGTGTGCTGTAATCTACTGCAGCAGTTGTTTCAGCTTTGTTTCAGAGTTATTATGTAAGCTGCCCCACTGCATTGTTGTTGATAAGTGTACATTGAATTGAGTGTAAATTATATTTATATTGTTATTAATACATTACAGAGATCCATGCAGCAAATAAGATGAAGGTATGTTAGGAACTTACTGCACTTCAAAAGTTGTTTTTTTATGATACTAAAGTTAACTTTATCTTCTGCTTAATTTGGCTGTATTTGGCATACCAGTGTTACTTTGCTTCTATGAGGCATTTGGTTGCTGATATGGTGTGTGAAGTTTTGTGTTTGCTGTGTTTTTGAGGTGTAATGGTGACCGTGCTCGTGAAATTACAGCTCTGGCCATATCAGCAGTGCCATCACTGATGACATATGTCAGTTCATTGCCAGCCAGCCTTCTTAACACTCTTCTCACAACCTTACTTGAACCAGCAAAGGTATGTGTTTAGAGGACATACTTACAGTAAATGATTTGGCTCAGACTTCTAAGTTTCATCAGTTGAAAAATGTGTCAGCTGTCAGTGCTGCTGATTGATTAATTTTGTTGTAAATGAACTAGATAAAAATTTTCTGCATTTTGATAATACAAAAATGTGCCGTGTGCTCATGGCACATAACAGAAATTATAACTTACTTTGTAATTTGAAGAATTTTGTAGAAAAAACAAGTATTTTGTACTTTGGCATAATCTTATTTCAGTTGAAGATAGTTAACTTTATTTACCGATAATGTGACAAAACATTATATTAATAATGAGCACCATGACTTTATTGTGATTGTATAGTGTGCGTGTCAGTTTGCTTGACATATACTGGTAATTACATGTGATAGGGTGCAGGATTACGAAGGGCTGCATTTGTGAAAGATCTTCTAATGAGAGCACCATCTGAGTTTGCAAGTCACATCAGTTCGGTAAGATGTTATGGAAAACTAGTGTGTGGACAGGAGGAGTAGGCTTAAAGTATTACAATATTCAGTTGAGCAACTGCTCTGTTGTCTGGAACATCAGTCATTTGTGTGTCCACGTGCAGTGGTTGAATTTTTACTTTGGAGTACTATTATTCTACATGGTGCAAAGCGAACGTCCTGAACTTTCACATACATCATATAATACTGCAGTTGAGTTGAGCGAGAATCTGGTATGATTGTAATGAGTAAATGTTTGGATATTTAAAAAATGTTTTGTTGGTGAGTTGTAAAGTTGCACTATGCACATGATATGATGTTATTCTGAAAATATTGACTGAGTAGATGCTTAGGATGCTCTGTATGACATGAAATATGGATGCAAAAATTTGTTATATTAGAAAAGAATATTAGCCAGATGTTATTGGTTGCAAGTATGCTTGTGAAAATGCCAGTTGTTGCATTAAGTGAGATATTGTGCTTTTAGTGGGTATCATCAGTTCTCCGTCCTGTCCGAATGCAGTCTGGTTACCGCAGTATTCCTGACAATGTCTGCGAACTTATTCCAGTTCTCTACAGTCTCTCGCCAACGTTTATTGATGCAGACAATGTTAGCACTATTGAGCTGGGTCTTTTGGTAAGTGATCTGTTGTTCCAGTCATTGCTGACTCACACATTTAAGTGTCGGTTCTGCTTAAGTGTCAGACTGTCAGTGTGATCTCGCTGAAGTTATTTTATGAAAGCAGTAGCAGTTGTATGAGAGAAGAGGCTAATCGTCATGAAAACCTTATAATGTTTATGAAAAGCAACTAGTAATCAAGTATGATGCATTGATGCCACCTGTTGCCTTTATACTGGAACCACCTCTCTGTGAAGGATAATGGTTGAGCAAGTAGCTATTTTTTAATGTAGGTTACAGTTTACAATGCATAGCACATGAAATGTACCAAGGACATAATATAGCATGAGGACTGAGGAGTAAAGACCGCTACTTCATCAGTCGTTCCATTGTCGGAGAACATCCACAGCTGTTTCACTGGCATTTACTGCATAACCTGCACACTCCATTAGAGCAAGACTTTGCTGATGGCCTCTAGTCATATTGTTCTTGTACTAGCATTAATAATGACAAGCATTGTAGTTGGTTAAGTAGTAAGATTATGTGGTAAGGTTACAATTTGCTGCATCTGTCAGTGATGAGATTTGTGTGCTTTGTAACAGTTGTCAACAGTTGGTTTTTTGTTGGGTAACATTATTGCTGTATGAGCTGTATGAATTGTATAGACAAAAGATGCTGTGAACCGGCTGAGACTGATGCAGACAGTTGCTAGGATACTGAGCAGTGACAATGATGCCCGCCAGCTGATAAGCTCACACAAGACACTTTGGCTTGGCTTTGTCACTCGGTATGGATCTTGTATGATTCACACATAAGGCTTTGTACACTGTGTTTGTATCATGTCTGAGCCACATGTGATCTGTCGTAAGTTGGTTGTGTTGTACGTGCATCTTAGCATGCTTGTATCATTTCTGTCCATTAATAATCACACTATCAGATATATAAGTATTTTTAATATTTTAGTGCCATTTGTATGTGTGTTTTTTTTCTCTTTTTTTCTTTTTTTCTCTCTCTGTTTCATTGCATTGTATTATACTGTATTGTGCTGCCTGAGTGGCGAATAAACTTCATCATATATATCCTGTATCGGTGTAGTTGGTTTGAGAAGAGTGCATATGCATCATACCTGTTACGCTGTTCATTGATCATGTATCAATCTTTTTCTTTACGTTAGAGTAGATTACAGGATATCGCATAAAAAAAACACATTTTCAAAATACTTTTTAAAGAATTTGTGGGCATGTCACAACACTGCCTTGTGAAATTTCTAAGTTAACATTGTCAATTACACCGATATATGATGTTAAAATATTACAGCTACTTACAAATTTGATTGTGTTGAATGAACATAAGAACTGTGTTCACCATCTGTTTCTGCAAAGAAGCAAATGCAAGCAATTATTTGTTTATCATTTATTTTTGTCAGTTTCTTACCAGCTTACTTACATGTCCTGTTTATTTGAATTAGATTATTTCGCGGTATTAATTTAGCAATATTCAGGTCCAAAAATGGCAGACGCATTATGAAAATTGCAGCATTTTGAGTTTTAAAAAACAAATGTGTCTGCCAACTCTAGTTATTATGAAAAAAATTGTGATAGCATTATCCTATTTTAGACAGTCAGTGCAAGATTGTAACAAGATTTTGCCTGTCTGTCTCACAGGTTACTTTAAGTAAGACCAGTGTATCGACATACCGTTGATAATTTGAGGTTGCGTACACTTTACAAAACTGCTATTGCTATTACATTTGTATCTGCTAATCGTGATTGTATACTGTAAATTGCCAGCATGTAGTCTACAAACACATGCACTTGTGCAAAACTGCTTTCAGTCTGATGATTTGTTGGCACAAGTGCGCACTGAAAATCTGATTGTGGGCTGATAATTGCAGTGCTGATGATTCAGAGTTGCCAGTACGGAGGCTGTGTGTTGAAGCATTCTGCAAGGTGACATCGAGCTGCCCAGAGTTAGTTGTCGACACTGCCTCCTTCACCAGTATGTTATGATCGTCTTGTTTTCACTTAGATTTTACTGCTAGATTGCCACTGTAATAGCATGATATACCAGTAAATGTTAAAGGATGACAGTGGTTGAATTCAACTGAATGGACTCTGTTCTCTGCAGTAAACTGGCTGTATATCATATCATCAGTGATGTAATGAAAGTAGTGCAGTGTAATGCAATGATATTGTAACAATAGCTGTATAGTATTAAAAGTGAAAATGACTTCATTTCTTGACCTTGGCTTGACAATTGCAGCACTGGATGCACATATGGATAATATTTCTGACTGCCTGTTTATGACTATTTACAAGTTAGAAGCCCATATGGTATGGATAGATTAACAACAGTTTGGGGCTGCAGTGCTTAATCTCCCTACAGGGTGCAGGCATAAATAATAAACTTTGTAACTTGGTAAAACTTTCGATTGTGATCAATTTTTGGCATTAACGTATTCAGTTGACGTCATTAATTTTCTCGACTCTGTCTCTGAAGCAAATAAAATGAAATAGTGTTAGAAGAAATGAACATGCAGGACGTAAATAAAAGTTGTAAAGAATAAGTAGCACATTGTTTGTATTGCAAGGTACAAACAATTCTATATTGTCCATTTTTATAAGCATGTAACATATGTCATTGTAGGTTGTTTGCTCCGCCGATGTCATGATGTTGATGCTAGTGTCCGTCGTGATGCTGTCATTGCTGTTATCAACATACTTAAATCACCGGCATTCAATGCCGCCAACATGTCATCGCTTGTTGACTGTGTCAGAGAACGACTTCGTGACATACGGGTAATCCGGAGTGCTCTCCAGTTATAAAAGTTACATATTTTCACTTTCTCTGGTCCTACAACTATTAGCACCATCAGGATCTAGTAACAGGAGGATCTATTTCAGGCTGACGTTCTGCCTGATGCCAGATGACAGTGTAAATGGCAGGCTTTGATTATACAATCTCATTTTATACACTTTTGCATCAGTTGTTAATTGTTTTGCCCAGTCAACAGTTAACGAAAAATAAAGAACCAAAATATTGATGTTGCAATTAATTGTATAGATATTTTATTGTTATTCAAGGGAATTGTAATTCATTATTTGTGATTGGGCAAAACTGAAAGTCATGCTGGCTGCTAGTGTATTTGACTGTTGCTTTGGGTTCAACTAGCAAGTATTTATGTCAGTAACAGTAACTTAGTTGAGTAATTACGAGCTGTTTGTTGAGACCGAGAGAGAGGACAGCCATTGCTCGGTTGTCAAAGCAGTGGATTTCAGTCACTTTTGCTGAAACTTATACGAGTCATTGATGGCATGAGGAATGGCATCTGGCTAAAATTGTACCTTGTTGGAAAACAAGAGTTCCACCTCACAAACAGTTGCACTTCACCAAAGCATGCTTTTAATGGAGATATGCACAGTATTAAAATGTCTCATCTACATCATCTACATCATAACGTGCTAGATTTGGTTGAACCTATGCAGGCAAATAAGTTGGTTTACCTATTTTGAGTTTTGACATTTTTTGCTAAGATGACATTAAGTTTGTTGTGGTCTGTTGATATAGCTGCCAGTGCGCGAGTCGGCGCTGTATGGCTTGGGTGAGCTGTATGACATGTACTCACATCGTGGTGGAGTCACATGGATTGCAAATCAATGTCTACACATGTACTTCAGCCGCGCTGCGGAGGATCGGTTTGTTCTATTACTCCGCCGTCAACCAAATGTGCTGCTGCCACATCTTGTGTGAACAGTGTAATTCATTGTAATAAACAAGTAAGCCCTGATGGCACACCATCGGAATGTATGCCTCCGTCGTTATTGTATTTGCACATTTGCACACAGCCGATGGCGCACTCTAGTGACATGAATGTGAATTATTATACTACAATTAAAATGTTAAATGTTAAAAACTGATTTATATAGCACCATAAAGTCCGAAGATTCAGAGGCGCAGATGATTCACAGATGATAATTAAAAACAATGACCTTGACCTTTGGCTCTGACCTTGAAAACCTTTGCAGCAATGCCCACTCTCACGATGAATATTTGTGGCAAGTCTCATTGAAATCTCTCCACTAAGTACAGAGATATTGTGACACACAAAATAGATGTTACTGGATGGAGAACGGACAATGGACAGACAACAGACAGCCAGCTGGATGACCAGAAGACATTATGCCTCTGTCGTATATTGCTGGAGGAGGTGTCATGGAGGTTAGGCCTTTGATAAATGTTATAAAATGACAAGATTAAAATATTATTATATTATAATCTTGTCATTTCATAACATTCTTACATACTGTTCACTGGGGTGGTATGGTGGCACGTTTGACATTCTAATGTCATTGGTCAGTTATAATAATATTAGTGATAATTTGACAAGTTACTATACTTAATAGCTACTTTTAGTACTCTTGGCTGTTGTTTTTTATCAGTATCTTATAATCAAGTATGTGGCTTATAGAATGTTATAGTTTTGTTCCTGCATCAGATAGCTAAATAGCAGAGAGTGTTTGCATTGTTAACTTTGCTTGTGATGTGTTTATCATAGTCAACCTAGCCATTGTAGTCAACTGTGTTTTGCTCTGTAGTAAACTGTAATGAGAATATCTGCTAATGTAGATATTTCTTACTTATTGCATGTGTGAGTGATGTGTTCGTGGCATAGCATTGCAGTAGAACAGGTCTTCAGCCAGTTTCTTGTTCCACAAACATTGCATGATGATGAGCGCATGAAACAGCTGTGCTCACTCTATATCGCAGTTGACGATCACTCTAAGAAGTAAGTACTTATCTGAGTTTTGTTGTTGCGTGAACTTTTCTGTGTTGTTGTGTTGTTATCAGTTTTAGTCTAATTACCTTCACGAAGCAGGTGGCAGTGTGTTTGTTGGCATTACTTTTTCTCTCTTTTAGCAGGATTTCTCAAAAAGTCGTAAATGAATTTTTTATTAAATTGTTCGGAGGTTAGACCTGTGATAATGAACAGTCAGTTAAATTTTGGCAGTGATCTGGATTGAAATGTGGGAATTTTTCTTACAGACACCCACAGCACCTCCATGCTGTATTGACCGGTACTGCATGGCTTTGCAGAGTATGCTGTATCACATCGCTGTTCAGTTTGATACGAAAAAACTAGCAGCAGCTCTCTCCCATTGCACCTGTTTTACAGTTTTGGGTGTACGTGTTTTTTGATATCTTGTGCTGTTTCTTATGCAGTTTAATTGCTGTATTGTGCAGTAAAAAGAGTGTCATTTGCTAAATGACCACTGGTTGCCGTGTATTTAAACTGTAAGTGAAAATGAAGCATAGCTACAACTGGAAGTGGTATTGCTGATGGTCTTTTGTTGTACCATGACGATTTATGTTTTATATTAGGTGTATTGAGGAAATATTCAAAACACAGAGAACACTTTGTAGCCTTCTCCGTCCGTCATTGGAGCTTCTCTCTGTACAGACATCAGCCAACAGATGCCTTGGTGAACTGGAATACACAGGTCATACGAGTTTCACTGTCAAAAACAATGGCTCTGTTGGGTATAGGTTGGACACCTTGGATGCAGCATCAGCTCAGTCTGCATCATGTAAACTGAAGCAGCTTACAAGTATGTGTCATATCTGTGAATGTTAATTTGCTGGCAGTGTAATGTTGAAAGTTAATTGATTGTCCACCTGGCAGCGTAAAATTATGATAATGGAAATTGTCAAGTAATTGAACTCAGAAGGGTGTGACTGAGGCACAGGTTGGTGAGTAATGCATTTATAGGTTGAAGTTACTTGTTTGTGTGTATGTGGAATAGGCAGATAAATAATTTTGTTTAAAATATTTCACAAAAACCTGCTTGTACCTTTGCATTTTGTTCACTGTCGAGTGTGGTGTTGAGTATCTTACAGTTGGTGTTTTCATACTGTTAGCAGATGTTTTTATTTTCAGTTGTGTAATTTATGCACCTCTAAAGAAAAGAGATTATGCAAAGTAATATACCCAATTTCAGATTAACTTATTTGCTGTTAGCTTAACATTTGACCAGTAGATGTAGATTACGCTAATGCTACTGCCCTGGTGATATCTCCTGAGCTGCTTCTAGATCAGATAACTTTTTGATGCCATCAAAAGATTTAATGGGGAAACCATTCTAGTTAACATCAAGAGAATGAAATTAACTTGATATAGTTAGAGTTGTATGCAACTTTCTTGGATTTTGCTGAATACTGTAAAATTCATAGTCGCTGTGAGTTTAACATAGAACCCAGTTGATGATAAATCATAGCACTTACGTATGCACTCAAAAGTAGCCATCACGCATCCGGTATTATGGTAGACTGTGTAGTTTAATCAAGTCTGAGAGACAGATAATAATGTAAAATTTATGCGTTTGAACATCTAGCATTATATCTGGAATTGTAAAGTTGGTCAGCAGATTTTTTCACTTTGTGTGTGGAGAATTATATGACTTGTAGTTGTTATGCTACATTGTGTAGCATATTTACCTGGCACAAAGTCTTCTGGTGATGGTGCAATACATGGAGGATTGTTGAATGTTCTTGAGAAGGCACATGCAGATCAGTCATTACTTGTTGCTCTTCTCCAGTTGACACGGCCTGGTTGCAGCTGCTCTGAAGCACAGGCTTGCCTGGTAAAATCACAATGATTAGTTTTTTTTATAACTGGCATCGGTTTTTGGACAAATATTCTTGATTCTTAGGCAAATGGAATCGTTCTGCTAGTAGCTTGTGTGAAATGCGTGGATCATTAAAAATATGATTTCAGATAATTTCGTAATTTTAAAATTTGATTGAAGTATTTGAAACAATTGCTGAACAGTTGTGCTGTTTGACCATACCTTTTCAAAATAAACTTTATAAGACACTCAGTCTCATGGACAGTTATGTGGTCAGTATGTTGTCATATTATTGTTGTGCTGCTACTGTTGTACTCACGATAGGCAGTATGCATATTACATGTAGGAGCTGATTCAAAGGAAACTGGTGAAGTCAGCAGCAGTGTGTACTCTGATTAGTCGCATGGCTGCAGTTCTTATTGATACCAGTGCAATCACTAAAGTGTTTAGCATTGCACTGTCAACTCAAAATGCCGATCATCAGGCTTGCATAGTTGAGCTTCTGGCGGTATGTTATTTGATACGTCTTTCGTTACCTGTAAAATGCAACAGCTTTGTGAATAGATGGCGGTGTTGATGTTTAGGTAGATGTGAAATTCCACCACTTGTAACTGAAGTTGATTAATTAGTCACAAACATGAGAGCTATATTTGTGCTGTATGTGCATATCTGCCATTTTGTTACTGTTGTTATTGTGGTGACTGTGAATGTGACATTTTCTGTGCATTTGTAGCTGTTGTCCAAGTATTATGGAGCATGCTTCTGTCAGCAGCAGGTGTTTGTTCCATTGACAGCCTTGGTGCATGCAAATAATCGTGAGTGCAGCTGTTTATTGATGCACCATTGAATGTGTATCGTATGTTTTGGTTTTGTGTATTTGGGGCAATTTGGTTACGTCTTTGTGTGCCTCTGCTACCAACACTAAGCAGTGAGAGGCATTATGTTTTCAGGCGTGCCGTTCAGCCGTCCATCTGTACATTGTCCATTGGTTCTCCATTGTCCGTCCATCCATCTGTTGTCTGTTGTCCATTAACACCTATTTTGTGAGACGAGATACTCAGTGGAGGGATTTTAGTCACAATTCATCACATGAGTGGGCAATGCGATAAAGATTTCAAGGTCAGAGGTCAGCGTGTATTTGTATGATAACAAAGTAAAAAGTCGCAGCAAATGGCTGCAAACAGCTTACCATGTATAGCACTTTATGGATGTAAAGTGAATTACGAAATTGAAACTGAATAACTTGCTAGTAAGTAACGATATGAATGCTAGTTTTGTGGTGGAGGCATACATTTCGATGGTTTGTTGTCGAAGCCTATTGTTCTTATGTGATGCACAGGTCTGAATATTATTATTTTGTACCATTGTAGTGTATACCATTGGCATGTTTGCCAGCTGTTATTATACCTGTCCTGTGCATTATACACCCCTTGTGTTGGAGGCATGGGAGAGAGCAAGCACATGCACAATGATGATAGTGATGACACACAACGGTCGTGTCTAATGTCAATGATCACGAGTGGATGAGGACAACAGTGTACATACATATACTACATCACTGACTGTGAACGATGATGATGATGATGATGTGGTAGAATATATGTTTGCAGTGGTGATGCATGACAGTGATGTAAATATGTGCCTCTAATGACCAATAGTCATTGTGGATATTTAAAGCAGAAAATTCGTCGTATAAACGGCCTCTTCGTGTAAGCCAGCTGCTCTTCTTTTTGGAAAATGTCTGAACATTGTGTATTCTTTGTGTGTATTTTTTGCTAGCAAATGTGATCCGCAGTGCTCTGCGAATTCTCATCAGTTTTGGCGACAGATTACTGAGTGAACAAGACACTGAACAGGGGTAATTATATCTACAAGATGCACGTTTGTGTGCTTTTTTCTTTGTGCTTGATTCTTAGCTAACAAAAATGTGAATGTTGTTGTCTCCATAGTTGAGTTTTTGTCCATCATGCAGGTACTTTCCAATCATTTTCACATACTGTCACATGTTGGGTTGCACACATGTGTGATTGGCTTGTTCACATACCTCAGTCTACTGTTTTAGTTAGCGTAATCAATGCACAAGTTACTTGTTTTAGTATTAATAACATTTACCCATATAAAGTGTTGGATGAAGGTGCAAATTTGGACACTACTTTTGTTGCTTCAACACATCTAGCCCAGTACCTGTAATTTTGGTCAAAGAATAGTCATTATAATCTTCATTAACTAACACTTGCACAGGTTAGCACATTATAATGGGTGTGACGGTTTCCTGAGCTCAGAAGAAACAGTTCAGTGTAGTGTCAGCCAGAAAAAGTTAAGTCATTTCCTTCACAGATTATTGACAGAATATTAACTGTATCACATATTAAACATGCACTAATGACCAGTAATCATAGTGGATATTGATGCAGCATTGAATGTATATGAAATGTTCTGTTTTTGTGTAGCAGGGTATTTTGGGTTACCATATAAGTTGCACCTGATTATTATAATTTTGTACCATTGTAATGTACAATTAACCAGGTTTGTAGTAAAAGTTATTTGGAAATGTAACAGAAGAGTGTTTTTTTGCGACATGGTTTAGTTGTTTGTTTCATTTATGTTGCCAGTTTAAAACTGACAGAGAAGCTGCAGCAAATGATAATTCATGGTAGTCGCGATTCAGTGGTGTGTAAACTTGCTGTCCTTTGTGTCGGCTCCTTCTGTTCCAACAAAGACACTGTTTTTACCAGTCTCTTCCAGGTATGCAACATTACCACCAGTGCTGTAATTTTGTTACTGCCAACTCCAACTGGGTGACAGAAGTGAGAAGTAGACATTAAGTGGATACACAATTGAATTCAGTCTGACTAATGTCTTTAAGCTAAAGCATGAAGATGAAAGTACTTTGCTGTGCCTGTGAGTAACTATCAATACTGGTGCTATAATTTGTTTTAGTAGTACAAATTTTGTGGGCTTTCTTTGTATGCCAGTTACTGTCATTGCACTTGTTTGTTAAGTATGTGTGGGTGGGTGTTGATGTAAATGGTAAGTATGAATTACATGAATTGTCAAAAATAGTTTTCACAGCGTAAAGATTGAAGTCGTGATTCTCGCGTGAATTTGTCAATCGTAGTTACTTTCTTTAATAATACTGTGTTACTTTGAGAACATGTTAAGTTAATATTTAATTGTTAAATAGATTAATAGTGAAAAAAATAGAAATTCAATAATTATTTAATAAGTTATTTATTTATAAATATAATTTATAAATTTTTTATTTATAAATGTATTTGTATATGTAGCACCTGATAAGTCGTCTGAGAGTCGGCTCATCAAGGCTCATAATGTCACTGGTTGCCATTGGTCACATGGTGCTACAGACTCCGACGCTGTTGGATACACCGTCACTGAGGACACTGGAAACATTTGTATTGAATGAACTGCTGACTGATTTTACAGTTATGCATAGTTGCTGTTTTTGTCATATAGATTAAGTTGTACTGTTGAACATTTTGTTTATAGTTGAATCAAACACAGTGTAACCACTAATTCAGGAAACATACCAGTGAACTGTCTACCTGTGTGTAGTAGTTATGTTTATATGGGACAGTTAGTTCTGTGGAAAATGCATGTGACTGTATTCTGACAAATCACAGTTCACTTCATAGCTGTCATGTGACAATCAGTATTTATCATGTATGTGAAATATTGAAATAAGTGATTGAATGTTATTTGTAGACACCAGTTTCTAACCAAGTAACAGAAGATGCAGTTGCTAAGGTAATTATTCATCTCTGATGTACAAATACATGGACGTACATTATGCATACATATGTGTATATATATATATATATACTTTTGTATATTGAGTTAGTATACTAGGTGTTCATAGCATATGTTACAGTGTGTGTTTGTAGATAATTTTTATCTTTTGATTAAATTATTGCACGAAAAACATTAGCAAATGTCACTGTACTAAAAGTGTGCATTGTTGTAATGTTTTCTATGCTCTAACAGATGAAGGGACTCAAGATGCTGATGAGGTGCATGATGGCCCTGAAAGGCGAAAATGTGGAATTCTGTCAGCGAATATTAGCGCTGTTGCGTAGTGTTATTTGTAAAACGGCACAACTTGTTCCTCACTGTCTAAGGTAGTGTGCCATTTTTTTACAAAGCTATGCAGATTTGTGCTAACAAATAGGATATTATACTTGGGTCGTCATAGTTGACCATCCTAGTTTGTCATATAACTGTACACACATACCGGGTGAGCATAAAAAGTGACTCCTTGTGACTTCTGTTGATATTTCGGCAGTGCATGCAGATTTTTGCACCAGATTTATACAACTGTTAATAAGTAAAATATACAATTTACCACAAAGGTTTATTTAATTATCTCTAAAAATGACAGAATTATGCTGTTTTAACCACGACAAGACCCCATTTCTCAGCGTTCGAGCATCATGCAGAACTGACTGCAAGCAAACTGTCCTGTGTTCATTGAAACTCTCCAGATTTGAACCCACTGGACTGATGTGGTCTATCACCTCTGGGGTTTCATGCTGGAAAAGCACCATAACTCCAGCCAAATTCTGATGACTGATGAGTTGAAAGCTGCCCTGCAGACCATCTGACTAGAACTGCCACGAGAACACATAAACAAGGCAGTGGCAACTTATCAAGTGTTTGACTGTCTACATGGCCTTGACTGCCAGTGATGGTCACATGGATCATTTGCAGTAATCTGTCCATTTCTAAGTCAGCATTCTCAGCAACAACAAATCAGCTCTTTTCAGAGGCACCAACAGACTACCAGTGAAGACTACACTCGGAATGCTGAGAAATGTGAGTTGTCTCGGTTGAAACAGCATAATTTTGCCATTTTCAGATAAAATCAACAAAACTTGGCATTAGAGTGTATATTTTATTGCTTAACAGTTGTGTAAAATTTTGTGCAAAATCTGCATGCAGTGTTGAATAT
>Ga0209562_1000500_pt1 | contig 13393 bp, 10 predicted proteins | sample WorMetvacBELIZE2_FD_187399 | JGI IMG/M metagenome (GOLD analysis project Ga0209562, IMG submission 187399) | Marine gutless worms symbiont microbial communities from Max Planck institute for Marine Microbiology, Germany - Olavius vacuus BELIZE.2... | ecosystem: Host-associated > Annelida >...
CATGTGATGCATGACGTCATCCGATAACCGGTAAAAAACCGGTGTTCACAAAACGACAACCGGTTTTGTTAAGAAAACGGTTTTAACATTCCTAAATGGGAGTTGTTACGGTTATGGATATGTATCATTTTATGGCCAGACAAAATTTAGCATGGAAATAACATTGTTAATTTGTTATAGATCGATGGGATTTAAGCTTCATCAAGGAAATGGTGAGTAAGGCCTAGTCGATTGCAAATATCGTGCTGCACGAGTCGATCGAGTCCATCACTTTTGTCAAAATCGAGTTGATCATTTGCGTCAACTTTAGTCGATCGAGTCGGCCAAAACTTTATGCAGATCGATTGCTATCGATGACTCGATCAATTTCGGGGTCTAGCCATAGTCTAATTATTGTTTCTGGTCCCACTGTCTACCGCTTCCCAGAATTTCATTTTAAAAATTCTTAACTTCTGAGTAATTCTGCTTGCTTAAAGATCATGCATATGTAGGCAAATGAACTCTTTGGTGTAGGTAATTATACATGTAATTATTAAGATATTTTTTATGTTATTACATGAACTTGTAGTCACATCTGTTATTTTATACATGTACATGTTGCCTTTGTTTCTCTCGCAGTGATGAGCTTTCGTATGATCAGATGTGGGAATTAGCTTGTAACTCTTCTGATGTCACATGTGACATGACTGCACGTTATAACCCTATTGGCTTGTACATAATTGCTTACACGTGTTTGTTAATGTTTTCTGTTCACCTGCAGCTAATCGCAGATTGACATTTTAATGAAAATGTTGATGTTGGTGAGATGTCGGTAAAATGTGGATGTGTATTACAATTGTCCACACTGTAGACTCCAGCAATGAATTTGACTTGGTGCACTGCTTTGGTGTGTCTTCTGGTGTTGCTGGACATGCACCTTGTGCTGGGAATGAGAGACAGCATGAAGGAAACTTCAAATACTAGCAGTGATTGTTGGCACGAAGTTGAAAGTATTCTCCTGAATAGCTCTCATCAGTATACTGCATGTGTGTAGAGTAGACTTTTCATTGATTTATGTTTCTCTGTACAACATTTAAAGACGGGTTGAATGACATTTTTCTAGTTGGCATTGTAAAGACGACTATTGAACAAAAACATTGTTATAATTAGTAGGTGTTTAATTTTCATCAAATTGGAAAAATCATTCCATTATGTAGTTGTTGTTGGTGAAAATATCCCATTTTGTTTAGTTATTCTTTGCAGTGACGACGTACTAGCTGACCTTTGTGCAGATTGTTCAGACTTATGTCCGAAAACCATGCCATTTTTGCAATCATTAGAAACCACTTAACGCATTCTGCACACTTAATTGATGTTTACAGAACAACTGTACTATGCAATATATTGTGTTTTAGTACATGGGTAGCCTGTATAAGCATTAAGCTCCTTTGGCAAAACCTGTCACATCATATAAAAATTTTCTTTTCATGCATTTTGTTGTTTGTATTGTGTTGTGTGTGACAAATAACCGTGACTGATTGATTGATCTTTCGCTTGTTATCTTGCTGTTTACGGAGTTTTTGCCTGAATTTGCCACCCAGCTATGACATAATAGCTGATTTCCGGTTTTGCCGAGGTGGTTCTCTGCAGGTTTGACTGTGAAAGCTTTTGCTGTCAAAAACATCAGTTAAACGCTAACAAATATTTTTCAAAATATTTTTCATGAATCAGGGTGCTAAAGTGTATGCAGTTATGCTGTTTATTTTGTAAAGTCCAAAATCGTTCAACCCCATCTTTAAATTCATGGATTATAATAAACATTTCACCTATGAGCCAGCTCTGCCATTAAATGGAATTAAGCTTAAAGTAAAAGACAATAACGATGACATATTTAGTGTACCTCAAACAGAAGCTACAAGGATAAGGTACAGTTATAAGAATCTACGAAAATTAACGGACATCCAATGGGCATTTGTTAGATATAAATTAGATTGACTGTTGAAGACCTGGCTGTCAGAGGCTGTGTACTTGTTTAGATTATGATGCTACGGGAAAGCTTGGACCTGGAGTAGTCGATGGTAGCCTCGTATCGTTAGGTGACTTTGGTCGATGTAAACTGTTGTCTCAGTCACTGTATTGCCTGGCTGATATAAGTGCAGTGCAGCATCTTCCTGGTACCAACAACGATGTATGTATGTGTTTGGTCTATGTGATATGATGAAAACAATTAAACTTAGGCCATGTTACCATTATATGTCTAGCAGAGTAGTAGTAGTAGTAATTAGTTATTTACGGATCAAATATATGACCACTAACCATCTGGCATTCATTACTCTTGTATGTAAGTGTGAAACCTAGACTTAATGTAGTGGCACAAATATTGTGTTTTTTTATTCTGGTTAAAACAGTTGTGCTTTTTGCTGAAAATGAGGCACTGATACTCTATTATATGATGGCTCTTTGAATGGTAAATAACAAGCATTTTGTACACTCAGAAACTGATAGATAGACATCTTATTCTGCCATGCATAGTAGTTTACCTTGGCAGCCAATTTATGTATGGGATTACAGCCTTTTCAGACAGCGTGCATTTTTTCTAATATTTTTTTTCTTTTTTTTCTGCATTAGTATTGTATCAGTGTTGGGCCATTAATTTTAGAAAATGTAAATGATTGTCATGTGCCAGAAATGGACTTGAATTTCAATACAATACAATACAACACAATATTCGTTTATTGTGAGATGACAGAATGCAGCTCAACACGTAGAAATAATCAAAAAAAAATTAGTACGAGTCTTTATACAACATGCGCTGGATGAAGTTGCTGTCACACAGTTTGTTTACTTTAGGGATAAGTTGCCTATTATGGCGCCTGGGTCTAAGGTAGTAGGGAGTGCAAACTTCGCTAGGAAGGAGATGGGCTAGTTGGTGTTTGCCGTCGGAGAGGATGTTACGGAATAATATTTCGTTCAAGGTTGCAAAAGAGTGGCAACTCTGTAATGGGTACTGGTAGAATTATTATATATTGAATCAGCGTCTTTGTGTTGTCATGTGTTGCAGACTGCACTGCACATCATCTGGGGCATGTGTGTTGTCGACACATGCAACAGCATGGTGCTTCGTGACCATGTTCATGTCCTTATAGAACGTATGTTATACAGCATGTTTTCATTGTGTACCTACGTAGTATAACTTAGTTTCTGTAGCTGCATTGTCAACATGATGCATTGACACATTCACAGATGATCTGTCCTGCATTAGCATTTAGCATAGTGTGACAGTGATGTCATAGCCAGTCATATGTGGCAGGTATATTTATGTTTGTGTTTAGATTGTGTGTGACAGGTTTTTTACATGAAACAAAATTGGTGTAGTTGCCTTGAGTATTTTGACACTGTTGGCCAGACGTCAGGAAGAGTATTCGGCCTGTAAAAATTCCATTCTGGCAGACCTTTTAGGGATGACTGACCATTCAGGTAGGTACACCTGGGCATTCATTATGGTATGGTCAGTATGGTAGTCCCTAAAAGGTCTGCAAGGTGACTGTTAAGACATTGGTGTGGTAACTTGATGATAAAGTTACTGTTGCTTTCATCCTTTTTTGATTTGAAATGCTTGTTACGAATGTAATACCGTAGAATAGGCATTCATGGGCTGCAGGGAGGTTAAATTTTGCTGGTTAGATTTCTTTTATAGACAAGGTGCCAGTTTTAGTACACACTGCACATCTCTTGTTTCCATTGCAAGCAGAATGTTTAGTCATTATTGATCGCAGATTTGTTGTGTTTAAACATTTGCTTATTTTTTGCATGTTTGAAGCTGTAAAATCGTAAAATTTATGTTATCATGTTAATGTTTCAGGAGTATTGGGAGTAGCGTGGATACAGCCACAGACAGTTGATGTTAACTGTGCCAGAAGTCTATCTGTTGGCAGGGGCTTCTGGATTTCTGTGTGAGTCTCGTATATAATATTATAACGGAGTTAAACAGCCAGTGAATATTATGCCGTAATTGTGGACTGTTGCATAAGCCGATGACACGAGTGAAAACGTAACATGACATTTATTGGAATATGGCAGATCAGATGGTGGATGGAGATGCGCTAGCACACAGACATGCACAATAAGAGTCACAGTATGTTGCTGAAATAAAGGCATTTTAAAAGTGATTGTCCTTGCATGAACTACTGTATATTGGGTATGCTTTTGCAGATCATAATCAGGTATTGTGCTTGGGAGGTAGCAGATAATGCAGAATATGGATTATAGCGATAATGGATCTAGACATTAGGGCTACAGCAGATAATAAAGTTTGTGAACATTATTTTCATAACCTAGAAATGAAGTAGAGTGTTATCAGTAAGGCCATCAGTCAGTGGCAGTCAAGGCAGATGATGCGTGTTTGTGTCAAGGAGAGAACTTCAACATTCACACTCGTTCAGTACACAATATCGTGATTATTATTATTTAAAAAGTTGAAAGATTTAAGTACAGTTGCAGGGACTCATAATTTAGATAAAAATGCTGCACAGCTCGCACTGAGAGGTTTGCTATATGTATTACACATGTGGTTTGTGTACGATACTGTTGATGTTGATGTGTGTCCGTAGCATGTTGACAGTATGTAATGGTAACTGCATGTTTGTGCATCTGTGACACAGTTGTGTGCTGCTGCTGCTGGTGATGCTTGTATTGCTCGGCACGTTGATGGACTTACGACATGAGCATGCTGCGAGCATGAAGTGGGACCTACTCTATCACGTGTCGACGAATGTCCGACATTTAGTTGGATCACGAGATGGTCGCATGATGTGGACGACCGTCGACGAATCGGCAGTAAGTAGTGACCCAGTCACAGCTGATAGTCAGACGAATGATGAACAAGCACCTGATGATGTTGACTCACACGGCTTACAGCAGCCTCCGAATGCTCGCTTGCTTGTCGAAGCTTTCAGTTTTAAGCCAGGTATGATTATTGTGATTTTATGGTCATCATTGACAGTAAAACAAATTCAGTGCAAAGCTTCCTGTAATCACTGTTGCTGACTTTTTTTACAGTGGCCTATTTTCTGGCATCACTGTTCATCCCATTCACATGGTATACATATATTCATTTATTGAAAATGACAAACAGCAATTTAAAGAATAAAGATGCTAGTAGTAAGACTGATACAAACATAATGCAACATGAAACGAAAGAATACAACAGAATCATGCATGCATACAGCATTCTAATTAGAGAGTTGCATTCATTTAGATAGGAACAGCGGTTTGGAATCTGTCTAGTATGCGGCTGTTTTCTGAAATCATAGCTCTGTGGGAGAGCGGGTGGCATCAGCTGTTCCAATACATGGGATGGGGCTCTAAAATCATGTTGAACAGCCATTGATCGGCTTCATTACATAATTCTGCAATGTCATAATCCGGATCTGAAGTACAGAAACCATCACAATGACTTTGGGTAAGTCCATTAGTCATGTTGCAGTATATTTGTTACTGGTTGATGGGCATTGATGTCCTGCAGCTGAGAAGGTAACTGCAGTTCTGATGTCCACAAGACCGCCTTATTTCACAGACATATTGGTCCAGGAGTTGGAGATTAATGCCAAGAAGAAGAATGGCATACAGCCTGTACCTTACTATCTTAGGCTTGGCCACTCTGCAGAGTTTTTCACTTTCACATATTTTCACACATTTTTAGTCTTTCCTTTTGCATAGGCTGAATGCTGGCTCTTTATATCCAGAGTTGGACAGTAGTAAGTAGCTAATGGCAGTTTCTACATGTATGTAATTCTTATGTTGGAATTGATCAAGTTGACACTGTCTGTGATTGATGAATAGCGTTACTGCTACAAGTGTGTGTACAGTTGGTTTAGCTGGATTCATTGTTGGTTGTGCAGGTTTGCTTGTGATGCTTTCACGGTGTTTCAGTGTGGTTCGCAACATTGAGCTGTTGTCAGTGAGACCGGTGAAGTCTCTTCCTTTCATCGATGCACTGAGAGTGATGAGTTTTGCCGCGCTGATATTTGGACAGACAGCGTTAGCTATGTTTCAGTCCAATAATATCGGTTAGAATTTCTGCATTGTAGCTGCAGTGGCTGAATATGTCTTTTTATGGATATCAGATGACACTTTCGTATGTTCTTGCTTTAGTTTCACATACTTTTAAATCACACACACGTGTCATGATTAAATCTGTTAAATCTGACATTGACACGTGTTAAAATGAGAGACTGGTTTAGATTTATTTTTTTTGTGTAGTTAGTATTTTTTGTAACTTTTGTGTATTCAGAATATGCCATTAGCTGTAAGGAGAAGAAACATGGAATATTGTGAGTTACAATTTTCTGTGTTATTTTGAATTGTCCAGTGAATCGACGAGAAGTGATAGTTGAATCAAGAAATGTTGGCTGGCAGATCGTTCTGAATGCTTTCTGTGCTATAGATTCGTTCTTTTTGATTGGGTATGCATTTGTTTCATATTTCATTTTGCCAGTTTCTGTGACTTGTGCTAGAGTAAGAATTATGAAATAGATAATCAGAAGTTTCAAATGTCCATAGATATGTTGTTGCTGGTAAGAGTGAAAATTATCACTTTGAAATCAATTGTTGTTGCCATTAAAGTTTTCAACTAAGTTTGATAATTTGCATTTTGGAAACATTACACGGTGTTCACATTGATGTTTTGTTTGTGTGGTTTTGCAGAGGTCTCCTTGTGGTGTACAATGCTATGAGTACAAAGCATTCATTTGGCTTATTACGAGTAGTCATCTTCTGTGTTCATCGAATAGTCAGGTCTGTGGTCTGTTTGATTGGTGTGTGATTGTGCATTGATTGCAAACAAACACATTCTCCAGTTTTGTTTAACCAGCCTGTGTTCCATGCGTGTATATTAGGCTGGGTCTGCGAAGGTCTTGCTAGGGAAATATTTGTGGATTGCTGGAGTGCAATTTTTTACAGCCTGATGATCTTTGTGATGCTCAGTCATCACTGGCATAGCACTGAACCACGAAGTGAAAAGTGACGTTTACTAATTAGTGAAGCAATCTATAAGACTGCTGATTAGTTGTTGTCTGTATGTGATGACAGTTAAATGGCACATTTCAGACAATACAGATAACCGAAATTTTCCGAAAAGTAGCCTTTAATGTAATGGTTTTTGTACAGTGTAGCACTGTTTACATATGTGTATTAACATGTGATTTTGTTTATGAAATGGACATAAATAAGTGTCATTATGTAGCAGATATGATTGCAGAACGCGTTACTGTAGGTTAACACTTAATATTTTGTGATATCATAAAAAATACATACATTGGCTGCCGGTTGAGCAAAGAATAATTTGCAAGCTGTGTCTGTTTATGCACTACATCCACATCGGACAGTCACCAAAATACCTTTTAGACTGTGTTTCCACAGTTTCTGCAGCCAGTGGCAGATATCGACTTAGGTCCACTGGCTCAGCCACTTACGTTCTGCCAAGAACAAGAACAAAATTCGGTGAACGTGGCTTCTTCTACTCCAGCCCAGCCGCCTGGAACACTCTTCCATCAGACCTTCACGACATTACTGATACGAGTACATTCCGGAAACGACTCAAGAATGTACTTTTTGATCGTGCTTACAACTGACTATTGCTGGCGCTCCTGGACGAGTCGTATAGCGGCGCCCTACAAATCTCGCGTTGATTGATTGATTGGTAGTGCACTTTGTAATATACCTTAAATACATACAGAAGCAGTTGAGCTGTGTAGTGCTTAATGCAGTGTGTATATAATGTATAACATACGTTTTGTATTGTTTAGATTGAGTCCAGCGATCATAGTAGTGATGCTGTTCTGGCTGTGTGTACTGCCGTTCATTGCCGACGGTCCATTCTGGTATCAGCTGCACTCGGCCATTGATAAGCAGCAGAGTTACTGGTGGTCTACACTGCTCTATGTGCAGAACTTCTATCCCACGAATCTGAGTAATTTTGTAAGTCTGTTCATTATGTGAGTATGGCAGTGGATGTAGCATCTGTTGTAGTGACTACTACTACTACTACTACTACTACTGGAGTGCTGATTTAAACCAGTAAGCCACTAAGCTAGCAGCTGGTTGGACTGATAATCTTGACGACTGACTTAGTGGTTTGTCATTATCAGTAGGCCCTTGTAATTACTTAAACGAGTACAAACATAAGCTGTATTGGTACTTAACCAGTCACCATAGCAAATGAGCTTGGCCATCTGTCCGTCATTAGGGGTGATAATCAAGAGCTCTTATGTTGTATGATGACCCTGTGTCTATATTTGCCATTGTATTGGCTCAATAATTAGCCTGTGTCCTCTGAAAAAGGGCAGACAAAGAGATAAACATGTGGATATAGTCAAGACTGCGCACACGAAGAAAACGAAGACTTTGCCATGAAGCCAGTTGATGGTGCTGTAGTGGTTATTTTATGACATTGCCTTCCTGAGCCTTAAACCCTGAAAGCTGTTGTTTCTTGTACTTCTGTTACCCAGTGAGGTGAAATAAAGTGGAGAAAAGGAAAACAGTTTGTAACGATAGACAGGTGCTGTAATGTTTGGTTTCAGTGTATGAGCTGGCTGTGGTATGTCGCTGTGGACTTACAGTTATATTGCTTGTCGCTCATCGTTATATTACTCATCCAAAGGTTTGTTTTGCCTGTTACTGAGGTGTTTAACAGTGAAAGAATACTGTGTATCAGTCGTTTGTAATGTAAGTGACAGCTTATGCTTCATATTTACACAGGTCAAGGCCCAGTACCTTACAGACCTATACAGATGGGCCTTGCCAAATTCGCTGTGAGTGAATGTGGCCAACAGCGGACTATAAACCATTGACATTAACAAAATCCATTAACAAAATCTGAAGGCAGATGGCAGTCACTTCACACTGTAGAAGACCAACGCTGGCTGAAGACTGTAGTGGCTATTTTTTACGTGACACGTCACCTCTGACACTTCATTGTACTCTCAAGTCCATTTATTACACATGTAAATGTGAATATTCAATATTTTGCTATTTGTGTTCTTATTTTAGATGCATGCATTAGCTCCTTATGACTGTGCGTACATAATGTATTTAATATTCTTTAACTTTGGTGTATATTAGAAGTAATATTTTACTGCCTTGACTACAGCCATATGCATATGTGAAACTATTTAGGCCTACTTGTGTCATTATTATTATGCATGTGAAAACATTTCAAGTATAGCGTGATGTCTGTGTGAAGGCGTAAAGTAGTCATTGCTGTTGCAATGCCGCTGGTGAGCAGCATTATTATAACGGCTGCTTTGATTGGTGTGTATCGTCTCAATGTCAACATGGCATCAGCATTGATTCATCGTAATGACAGGTGCATGAAGTTGTATTTGTTTTTTAAATATTAATTGTCAGCAAACATCATTATGCGTTGCGACTTAATTAACTCTCTGTTTGCAGTTGTAATTGTGCTGAGTTCTTCAGCACTTTTAGGCGTATTTTAAAAGCTAAGAAGTTTGTCAGTGAATTGACAGTGAATGTGAATACTCGTGGTCAACTCTCTGCCCCTCGTGTTTGCTTTCGAAATGCTGTTCATTTATATTAACAGTTGTATAAATTAAAAACGTGCAGCACTTCGAGGTAGGCTATTATTTACGTTAGTAATGATGAGAATTAAGATTAAATAAGTATACTATTAAAAGTTGTTGATAAAATCTTGAAGTTTGTGTTCAGCATTTTGTAAACATATTTGTGGTTGTCTTGTTGTATTTCACAGTCGGCCAGATAGTTATGAAAACATTATATGGGACAAACCATACAGCCATGCTGCAGCTTATGTTACTGGTGCTTGGCTGGGCTATTTGCTGCACTCCCAGCAAGGACAACAAGTGCGTCTGAGTAGGGTGAGTATCTGTTTAGCTGGTGTATTTAGTATTTTATTACTGAATTTGTCCTTTTTTAGTTAAGCAGTTAATACAAACAGCGAAGAAAGACTGTAAGAACCTTGACATTTAGACACATTGTATTGTATTTGGGAGAGGGTTTAGCACCATTTGGTCATCGGTTCGAATACAGTGGTGCCGAAAGTCATGATGGAATTTGTAAATATTTGTCTAATAATCAGACTTCATCATCTTGTTTTACAGTATGTGTGTGTGTTCATTGTTTCAGTGTGTATTAACTACTTTAGTTATGGCACTGAGGTAAAGCAAGAGCTTGTATACTGCCAGCTTATGATACGTGTGCTAAACTTTGTGTTGTTTGGCTGTACTTCCTGCATTGTTCTAGTGTGCCAATGCTGTCCCGAGTGATAGTTTGTTGTTGGTTCTTTATTATGCTTTCTAGTGGTATGTCTAAGATTGTAATAAATGGAAGTTATAATAATAATACTAATAGTTATTAATATTATTTGAACCTGCGTGCCAGAGCAACAGCTCCTGTTATGGCCTGTTCTTCAGTACTGCACAGTATAATTAATGCACAGCTGTTCATCTGTCTTGTAGTTCGTTATATGATAACATCATTTTGTCATTGTCTCTTTCAGTGCATGTTTATGTGACTGAATTCCTGTTGTGTTGCAGAGTTTTGTTACATGTGGGTGGATAACGTGTTTGTTGTTTGCCGTTGGAACTGTATTTGCAACATATCCGACATTTACTGGTCATACATTTGGCAGTGTTGTCTATGGCAGCCTGAGGCATGTGTCATGGGCTGCTGCTGTATTGTGGCTTCTCTACTGCTGCTTTCATCAATATGCAGGTATGCTATTGCTCATTGGTACTTTCTGTTACGATCTTTGCATTTGTTACCACCAAGTAATGTGGCAGGATAATACTTTCATTCTCATCTGACTGTGTGGTGTGCTCGTCTCTCTGTAATGCTCTACTTTTGAAATCATTGACATAGAAAGTGCAGTTTTCATATGCAGGTACACTTTCAGAATCGTCAGGTTTGTGCGTCAAGGTCATCGGGTCAAGATCAAGATCACAGGATAAAAAAACATGTCTTGTTAACGGGTGGTCTGGCTTTGATTGAAAGGCAGTCTTGCTAAATACTCAGTTTTATCACTATTCTTACACCTCCACGACTCGTGACTTTGTAATTGCAAGTGAAAGTTTGACGGCGTCACTGGGATCAACTGCATTGGCATTCAGCAGAGAATAGAGTATGAAATGTGTGTGCTGGTCTACAAGTGCTTACAGCCGACCTTGCTGTGATGTGAACACCAGTGATCTGTTGATTGATGTCCTCTCTGCTCTGTAGTGCATGTTAGTACATTGCTCCAGAACAGTGGGATATAAACAGAAGTTATGTTGTTTCTGGTCTGACCCTACATTATCAGTAGCACATCCTGTTTCGTATTTTACTTTTACTGCATGTTTGATCTATGTATCAACACTATGCGTGGTTGGCTTCTGCTTTTGTGTATGTCGTTATGGTTTTTCCTGTGTTTATTGTATTGTTTTTCATTGGATGGACAGTCCTCATTGTGATTTACTGTGATTTCTTGTGCTATTTGGTCTATCGACCACGAGGTTGTATTAAACTTGACTTGACTTGACCTCGTGGAACAGACTGCTGACTGTGCATAACCTGTCACTGACACTATCTCTGTTTTGTGCACTCTTGAAGGCTATGCTGTTCTGCTGAGCATATTTAACACTACCGTAATGCCTCCATGACAGTTTAGGCTGCAAGCACTGTTTGCTTAAACACAAGTGTTAGTTTGCAAGTTGCACTGTGTTCAGGTCCAGTTGGTTACATACTGTCATGGCGCATGTGGACTGCTTTTGGGAAGTTGACATTTGGAGCATATCTCACTCATGGTGTCTGGCTGGCTCTATACATATACAGTCAACAAGAGCCAGTCATTTTGTCTTCCACAACTTTGGTGAGCTGTTTCTATCACATCACTGTGAAGCTTAAAGTGGTCTGGTTGCACATTTATTAGACGGCCGACATGCTGTTTTTGACGATCAAAAACATACTAACAGGGTGCTAGTGACATGTTAGTAGACCTGGGAGTCGCCGCCGTTAAGTCGACTTAGTCGACTTGGCCGCTCCAAGTCAAGTCAAGTCATTTCAGTTCCAAGTCGCCGCCGAAATTTTCCACTCAAGTCGCCGCCGAATTTTAGGATAAAAGTCACGACTTACGGTCAAAATGCAGTGTGAACTTGCAATAGACAGCATGCATCATGTAGTCATACTGGAAGTACCAGCATTGTCCGACAGCGTTCTGAGGTTAACTTAGCTCTATACTACCTGCTGCTGATGATGTAAACAGCTGCAATATGATATTGGCATGTTAATAATAGTGCCTAAGAACCCTTGTAATACGGTACTGCATTCAGGTCAAGAAGATTTTATAAGGCTTCTTGCAAAATTGTGTAAAGCTGAATTTATAGTAAGCGTGTAGACAAGAAACTCATCACAAGATGAGATAGCGAACGTGAACTTTCTTTACGACGACATCGTACACGCACTACAAAATACAATAGACCCGTGCATAAATTCCGCCAGAGATCGACGCGGTTACGTGTTGCTACACAGGTTTACCAAAGTCAGTGAAATAACGCAATGTAACGGCCATTACGACGTTCACGGTCATTCAAGGTCACCGATTTTGGTACCAATCGAAAGCACATATCACGACTTCCTATTAGTGATTAATACTAACTTACCTCCTATCTCGCACCGTTTCCAAGTTATGGGGTCACATTTTCGCTAGCGAGAGCGGAGTGCCTCACTTTAACGCTCTCGCGGGGGTGATCCCTGCTAATATTGCCATAAATAATATATCGCTAAAACTAGATTCTTTGGCCTACATTTCCGCTGCAGAAAGTATTGGTGTATCTTCAACCACTTTTAAGCTATCTGTCCCAAAATCTACCGAATTCAGTGAAATACGCTCCGGCTAAGGCTATTACGCCGTTCAAGGTCATCCAAGGTCACCGAGTTTGATACCAATCGAAAGCTCATATATGATTTCGTATTAGTCATTAATAATAACTTAGCTCCTATCTTGCACCGTTTCCGAGATATAGCGTTCGATAGGTCCAAAATCGCTATATTCCACTACCCTTCTTGTGTTTAACTCCTCCGACGGAGGGGTTTCCCTGGGACGATCTCTGTAAAAATTTACCTGTATGTCAGCAGGTGGCCAGCGTACCAAACGGTATAGAAACATTGCCGAAAATTTCAATCGCCTGAGTAGGGCGCACGAAGGTTACAGACAGACAGACAACAGACGACAGACAGACGGACGGCCGATGATATAGCGAACGTGAATGTGAGTTCACGTTCGCTAAAAACACAAATATGGTAGTATTGCAAAGCATTGCTAACAAGAACATATTATCGAACTATCAGTTATCAAAATAAGTTAGGCTGAAAAGCAATTGTGAATAGGCCTATACTATGATAG
>Ga0209562_1000501_pt1 | contig 13381 bp, 8 predicted proteins | sample WorMetvacBELIZE2_FD_187399 | JGI IMG/M metagenome (GOLD analysis project Ga0209562, IMG submission 187399) | Marine gutless worms symbiont microbial communities from Max Planck institute for Marine Microbiology, Germany - Olavius vacuus BELIZE.2... | ecosystem: Host-associated > Annelida >...
AAGAAGTGGTTATATGTGAAATAAAAAAAGTTCCACAACAATTTTATATTTTATTTTACATGTAACCGCGTCTTGAACAGAAATAAAGAAGCTCAAAAGTTTTGCAATTTTTGAAAAAAAAACTTTGGTTAGATCAGGTTGCGTGTGAATGTGAAATAAAACAGTTTTACAAAAGTTTTTAGCCTTTGTCGAACGGTATGATTGGCTACAATTAACTCTGCCTCAGGAATATATTCCATGTTCGATTTCGCTTTAAAAGTTTTTATGGTGTCTAAAACATTTTTAAATTTCCGTTTCGGACGTGCTTATTAGGCTATACAGCTAAAATTATTCTACATGCGCGCTGCAAAAAAAATTACGACAGGCGTTCGACGAAGGCCAAAACATGTTTTTATTTCACATGTGACCACGTCTTTACGTATTCTAAAACTGTTGCGGATCTGTGTCTGTTCACCTCTCGAAAATTACTCCGCCGGGATGTAGCGGTAATGACGAATTACGCCCTCGTCGGAAACGCACGCCTTCCGCCGACGCGACTATTTCATCTCCATTTTCATTACGGACGTTCGCAGATAAGACTCCAGCTTCCATCGTCTCGCCAACTTGGCGTTATCCGACAGAGAACGTAATTAAGATTTAGTCTAAATGTCTGCGAGCATATGCGGCACATGAACGGAGAACACGCGACGCAGCGAGTGATTGATAAGATAGCCTACCACAAAACATAATCTCTGCTTTAGATTCGACGTCCCGTTGGAATCAATACAATCAGATTAAAAACACCTCTCTAATCGTCTTTCCAGTCACACATGTTTTCTTATCAAACTAAATTTAAACAATAATCTGCGATAACTTCAAAACGATACGAGACAGGATTTCAGTTTGCTTGCGATTGGTACCAACATCTGTGTCATTGAATGACCTTGAACAGCGTAATAGCCGTTATTTTGCGTTATATCGCTGAATTCGATTCGATGGCTTTGGGGCTGATTACGTCACAGTGGTTGAAGATAGACCTTTATTTAATATTGTCAATATCGTCTTCCACTTTTGGCCAAAACTGACCCACCCTGCAGCGCGATCTTTTTGCGATAGCTGAGCTATACCTGTTGAAGTCGCTCTAAGTCTGTATGGGGGACTTGATTACTGTGCATCAATGAAGAATGATTTCGGCTGAACTATATACACTGACGCTTGAGATTTATTAGTACGAGGCTGCTCTTGACGATCACAACAAAGTTTCTCTAACAAGACTCAACGCCGAATGTTTAGTTTCGCCAACACACACTTCACTAAGCGACAACTTTGTATAAATTGACGACTCATTATTACTGTCAGATTTTTTAGATTTCTAGTGTTGGTACTTTGTAATAAAATGTCACACAAATAATAACATAATACAAAATGCAATACAATAAACAACGAAATCAGTACGACAACACCAGCAGCTGCTATGCACGCCTCATGAAACAACTATCAGATGTCTGACAAGTAAAGCAATTAATAATAACAATAGAAGGATCAGAAAAAAAGAACTTTTAATGCACTAAGGCGAAAATAACTCTATGGAGTATGTAGATATTTATGTATAGCAATGTCATGCTTCAGAGATTGACTTACCACGACTCACAGCATGAGTGAGAGACGAGACTACAGTGTTATTTCTGTGTTTTAATTATAGTTTTAGTTATAGTTGTTGAATTTTATTGTTTAAATTTAATTGTAGTATAGTTATAACATTGCAACAAACGCAAAAGAAGAATCTTATTTCGCAGTGCAAAATGCAAATACAATCAGAAGTCATCTGGTATCCTGATAATAGTAGTTAAGTATTTCATGCAACTTTTGACGACTTCTGCATAGTGAAGTACTGGACGATAGTACTGTGGTTGACCACGAAAGCCGATTTCACCAGGTGTCATATCATGGGCTATACGCTAACAACGACAATAGTTAGCTGTAACATTTTAATTACTTAATAAGCCTATATCTTTTTATTTTTTATTTACGGTTTTCGTTTTGAGTTACAATCTTACACTAGTTAATTGCTATTATTTCGTTATAGCTTGGGCTATAGTTATAGTTAACTAAAATCGCATTAGATGAGAGAGACAGAGATTGAAGAGTTCGGTTATTAACAGCCAGCTCCACGTTGTACGAGTGTTAATCAGCATAAAACGATATAGCGATCTCGCTTCTGAGTGGCAAACTCGTAATGTTCGCTCACTGCATCAGTACGTTAGCGCTACGAAATTGCCTAATTAATCAAACATTATTTTGACAGTAGCTTTGTGCATGCAGCTGCATTGACGCAATGGTTTGATGTGTTATTGCATTCCCTTGCGCGTCCGGTTGATACATAATACTTATAAAAATATGACAAAAAACGCTGACCTTCGACCAAATGTCGAAGCAGACGGGGTGAAAGTTAAAATTTAAAATTTCATTTCACCCGTCAATGCCTACCTGAATATTGCTGCTAATCTTGTAGGCCCTATCCGAGCTTTAATTAGTAAGCGTTTAATTGACAGTTTTCGCGCAGAAGTCTGCGTTCACTTAAGACTGAATTTTCTCTCATGCGACGTTATCGTTAAATATCTGTGGGAATTGTTTGTCACGCCACACGTTGGCCTACTCCATGTAATCTTATGAGAATATGTAATATTTATTGTCAGCTAAAACGAGTAAGATTGAGTAAGGCTTAACGTCCCACCAATACAATATAGGTCATATGGGGACGGGAGAAAAGGTGACAATTAGCGCTGATTAGCGCTGCATTTCCACTTGAGGTCGCCCCTTCCGCCAGTCGTTCTCGGCTTTAACCACAAATCCCATAATGCATAAGCGTATAAAATTTCGACAAAATCGTGCATTGCACTACTGCGTTATTAATTATTTAACTAAATTTTCTCGGCTTGTTTTTTCAGGGAGTCGGGGAAGTTGTGTTCATTGTTCACAGTCTGCTCTGCGTGACATTGTCGCTACACACGTCCACGCAGCAGCTGAAGCTCATCTTTTCGAGTATTGATGAACATCATGCCGGGCCGCTGTAGCGTTTTCTACAATTCTTGCCGGTCTATACTGTACAAATGTGATGACTTACTAAGTTATGAGCGTAGGGAGAATCTCTATAATAAACCCGTCGATAGGCTGCCATTACTTATACCGCTAGGGCCGTGGTTAGTTAAACGTTATACGCTCGGCTCACTTGCTCGCTTTCTTGGTTTTCAGTGCGATATTATCAGCAAAATATTTACGCAGTCAATCTTCAGCCACTGATACGCCGGTCAACACAGTATCATATACGCGCGCTACCACTCACAGAACACTGTAAACAATGACGTCCACGCAACACAGAACGAACGAGAAAACATAGGCGAGGAACAATCTGCCATCTGCTCTGTGCAACAATAGCTTCTCAGTGAAAACGTTCGGGAGCAGGCTGATAGCTCAGTGATCACAACCATCCAGCGCCGTTGTGGCGTCTCGGTCATTCTGGCGTCATCTATACAAATCCTTTAACTTTTCAATCATCACCCGCGACCTAGGCGACTTTTGGCGTGGTAATCATTTGCTGTCGCGTTCGTTTGTCTGTATGTATGCTCTAATGCTCAACTTTCGAAATGCCTGACCTAGACAGTTCGTCTTTGGTATGCGGGAATATCTGAGTCATATTCTCTATATCAATGTCATCGGGTCAAGGTCAAGGTCACAGGAGCAAAAAAGTGTATGTGTATCCTGTTCGGGGATGGACTGTCTTCGATTGAGACGCAGTCTTGTTTACTCTCACCCGGGTTCAAGTTGCAAATTGCACACACACACACACACACACACACACAACTCGGACTGTTAGTAACATAATGTCCTATCTAAACCGATTACTCGAATCTCATCTCTAGATTTGGCTTGAAATGCCATTACATATAATATGATGACGGTTAATCGTTGTGCGGTCGGTCTGGACACGACATAACCCGTCGATCCACGGAGGCGAATTTGCTTAGCCCACTTCATTTGATTATTACGGCACGATATCGGTTATGTTCTGTCAATATCGGTTCTTGGTTCTGTTAGTTTATTCGAGTTAGGTTCCACTCCCATCTCTACAGCGTGTTAATCGCCATTGCGTCGAAGTACGAAGACTGAAGTGGCGCCATCACACGACCGACAGCGTCAACTAGTGGCGTATCTACAGAACTCCAGCGGGAACAAGACAACGCAAAAGTTAAACAAATTTAGCACATTTCTGTTTTCTGACTACCCCGCGAGTGAAAATTGACATTCGAATTCGTATTTAGCCAGCCGATGTCTTTCTATAAATGGCAAAATAATTTGGCCTTCAGATATCTTTCTTTCGAAATGAGCGATCATATGCGCGAGTTTCAGCTTTCAAGTTTCAAGAGAGTCGGCAGCGGAATAACGCATTATTTCTACATCCAGTCAAAACGGAAATCTAACAATAGCTTTGGAATTATTGGCATATGCAATCGGTCGAATTCAATTTCCATTTATTCACGACAGTTTGTGGCAGATTTACGGACGTTTATGGCACTGGACACTGGACAGTGTCAGGTCACATTATCGTGTAGATCGAATCTGTCGGAACGGTCAGAGAGAGCACAGCATACTAGTGTTTCTGTCGTTAACGATAACGATAACGAAAACTGTCATTAACGAAAATACATTATTTTCGTCAACTATGTTTGTAACTATAACTAAAACTATTCAAAACTAACAGAGTGAACGTGATAGCTAACGAATAACCGTAACGACTACAACTTATTTTTGTCCATCCATTGCTGTTATTTTGCATCATTCGTTTCCTGATTTTTAGTGTAACTGACAGCGTTCACGAGCGCTCAGCGGCCAGACTGTATAAATGTCCGCTGTGAGTCGCAATGTGATCGTATTTAATGTTACTTCATACTCACGAGTATCACTTACAAGCAGTTAAACACAAATATCTTGGTTTAGTGCAGCGCGGAGTTTAAACCCCGTCATAACTGTAACTAACTAATAACACAGTATAATAATAACACAGTATGCAAAACTAATAATTAATGTAACGAAAAACGAAATCAGTAACGAAAGCAACACTATCGAACTGTCGCCGATTCTATCGCAATTCCCATGCTGTACGTACGTTTAATGGCAATAGATGACGTACTCTAGTCTATAAATAGAACCGAAGATTCATCATTAGATCGGCGTCGGAGCAGTATGTCATATGACCCCGGGAAGCAGGCTAACCCGACCGAGGCGACTCTGGCGTGGCCAGTCCCTGAGCGACGCAGCCGCAAAATCCAGCTCATACTGCAGGGTCCAGCTATTATCGATCGACAAACGGAAGTCCGCTTTGTGCGGCCTGTTTGAGAAACGGACAAAATGCCCCCTCCCGGGACCTAACGGCTCGAAATTGGTATTGCGTATAGACTTTCGACCTTTCACCTTTGACCTTAGTCCATCTAGTGACTAGCACATCTGGCAGTTCATTCTTTCCAGTCTTTTCTGTCTAATACCCTGAGACAGATGTCTTCCGATGCTGTGTCCATCGGTTCGATAGTAGGTATATGTTTCAGACAAATCGAGCTTTTTGAAATCACACTCACTTTTAGCAGCTGCTCATTCCTGGGAGGGCATTTTATCTTAGTACGGGGGTATTTCGTCCGGGAACATTACCGGGTGGCCCAAAATAAATGGCACAATTTTTGTGTATACCTTAACTTACCAAATATTAACCAATTTTCAAAATTATTTCACTATCAGAATCAGGAGAAAATTTGTAATAATACAATCACTATCGGATAATATTTGATGAAGTTAAGGCGTACACAAAAAATATGTGCCATTTATTTTTGGACCACCCTGTATATTGGGGGCTATTATGTCGAGGGGACAGTTTGACATGGTTTCTCTCCGTTCATGCTTGGCCGACAACTACCGACTCATAAAATGACGTATACGTACGCCAGTGGCTTGAAGCTGTACGAGGCTTCCTCGCGGCCACTCACGACCACGCGCTAATGAACTGTGTAATAGTGGTAACTTACTGCCCGTAGCCGTTATTCAATATGGACGACTAGAACACTGATATTCGTGTCAACGCACAGCAGAAAGACACGCTGAAACACAAGCAACGGTGCAATCGAGCGCTCAGTAGCACGAAGTGCGAAGAGGCAACAGTATTAACTTCTAAAAGATACCCCTTCAGCTTTGACAATAATCAATGTATACATTTTCCAAATGAAGCGTTTTCAGGCATTTGTGCATTGATTTTTATTTGTCTGTAATATGTAGTTTAATTCTACAGTTAATATGGGTTTGACTGAAAAAGAAACAGAATTTAAAATGCAAGATATAATATGACGAAACTGTAAGATCTCGTAAAGGTATATTCATTGGAATTTACAGTTCATTTCATACTTAAAACAGCAATAGAAAGTTCACAAACACGCTTTCACGTAAAAAGAAGTGCGAGTACTGTCTCTGTAAGCTAAAACGCACATTTATTGGGCATTATTTCTTATAGATTTGCCAGAATGTGACAGATATTGGCTTGAAAGCTTCGGCGATGTGTGCTCACTGCCCACACACGAAGACGTTCTGTAATATGGCTTGTAGTGCTAATGGTTGGGTAGTGGCGTTTGATGCATCGAAGGAGGGCACGTGGGTGAGCGAGTCCTCGAGGTTCCGACCACTACAGTCCTTCACGTGCAAAATGTGCTAACTCGACCATCAAAGGCGCTCTGCCAATTACCTCGCCGACCAATAAATCCCTTGCCTCAAGTGTTAAATATGTATGTGTTCTTTGGAGTTGACTGGGCGTAGGCTGTTGTCGCTGGCGCCACGGCTATAGATCTATGACCGCAGTGGCCCCTGTTATGGCCGTCAGCTGTACACATTTTGACCTTAGCTTTTCTCCGGTGTATATGAGTTATTGCGATCATTAATAATTTGCGATGCAGTGCTAATGAATCGTCATATTTTCACAGCACGCCATGTCCGCACCATCTATGCCTATCTTCTGCTGTCACCTCCAGATGCAGCTCTTCAAGGCGCTGCTTTCCGTGACTGCATTGCGTTTCTCTTGTTGTGCTTGAGAAGCGACGTGTCATTTCGCGAACGTTAATCGTTTTTTGGCCGCGCAACGTAGCATGGAAATGTCTATCCGTAACACTCGTGAGTCAGTCACGCCTACACGGTTTAAGATAACGAAAGATGCTTTATACCACATCATGGTCTCTAATTTCTTCAGTCCAAATTTCGCAATCCTGAGCTTAGTGGTTCACTGCGAACGAGTGCGCGTTAACGAGAGGGGTGCTTCTCATTGCCACTCCCCTGTCGACGCCGAAAAGCTGGCCAATAATCCGCGATATTTCGGAGACGTTGCGAGACAGAACGTATGTTAACAGACAGGAAGTATCACATGAGGACTTCGACTGGTGCCGAAAGTCGTGACTAGGAATGACCTCGAACAGCGCAACGGCCGTTATTTTGCGCTATTTCACCGAATTCGTCACAGTGGGTAAAGTCAGACGCATATTGTCTGCGATGAAAATATAGCCCAAATATCAAGTGTTCAACAATATATGATGTATGATGATATTCTCAGAGATAACGGAGAAAAGAGAGATCATTTTATTCGTCATAATGGCAATCGGCCAGAAAGGGATAATGCCCAATGCATGCTACCAAGAAATGCGTTAAACATAAAGTTACTTCCATTTGAAAGCGAAAATTTGACTTTGCAACACTGCGCCGCCATCTCAGCAACAGCTGAGCTCTTGTGCTGCTTGTTAACTTACTTTACTGAAAGGACAGTTACGACTGTTGTTTTAAAAATGAACTTGCACGACACGCTGCAATGGTTTAGTCTGCACAAAGTAACAAATAGAGATGTTTTAAAGAAAAAAAGGAAAATTTTAAAAAAGGAATCCTAGAAGGACACGGATTGATGACATGATGCAGTGGACATAGAAAAAAGCAAAAGTTAAAAGACTGGCAGAGGACGGTGAGACGTGGAAGAAGAAGACATCAACCTTCTTAATAGAAGATGGCACCAAAGAGAAGCACGTCTATGAGAGTGGAAGTGACTGTGAGAGTGGACGCGGAGTGCCGTCATGTGCAGCGACGTACATCGAATGCACTAACTGGCGTGACTCGAGCCAGTTATCCAGCAGGATCAGCATCTGTCTGCTGGCGCCATTACTGCTGCTGCTGGGTGCAACCACTGCCACGCAATAATCGCCGCCCAACAGACTCGCTCGTTCGATAAACCGCGCCGCTTTGGTGCCGGTCATCACATGGGTAGGGAGACAGGCGAGCAGTTGGTGAACTGTGATTCTCGCAAGCGGCATCAGCGGCAGCAATGTAGGACATTCGTCGTTTTCACCGACAACCACTACTTTAGCGTAAAACCTACTCACTCTCTTCCTAACCACAAGCCTTACCCATCCCTCAGCATCATCATCAGCAGGTTTTATTTAACGTCTAAGTAATTGTAGGAGGAGAGAACGTAGCGTGTACTGTGGCCTATGAAAATATTTTTTATTATTGTGTTTCATGTTGGACTCATTTGCCATCAGCCATTACCAATGCCACCTCTTTGAAACAATTTACAAACGCACTGGCACGAGTAGACCTAACGAGTTATTTTACAATATATATTTCAACTATAATTCGTTGTATGTTTCTCTGTGTGTTTATGACATTATGTTGCGGCGTCACGTTAGCGGAGTTTTTATGTCCTGTGATTGTCGTGGAGTTCGAGATGATTTTTATCTTAGCTTTTACCTTGTATTTTGTATGTGCTCCAAAGTTCTTAAATAAATAAATAAATGTCCGGACAAACATCCGGGAAAATGTTTGGAACCTGGAGCATTATCAGCTGAAGCACGCCACCAATATAGACACTATACATGTATTACTCGAACGCAGATCACAGCGAGATGTCTACTGTATAATGTTGAGTAGCAAGTTTTGGGAATATCCGTCGGCTTTTTCTAGAACTGTTAGTGACAAACAGACAGAACCGATTGTAACAACACTTGGTTCACGTAAATCCAATTACTACTCGAATTGCGTCACCATCTGCGCCGGTGAAACGCGACCACTGCAGCAGAATGAAGCATTGTTCTCGACCATTGACCGACGCGACGTACGCGACGAGACGTTAGACGGTCGTTCAGTCCAGTGTTTATATACTTCTCGTGTACTGAACAGCTCCGTATGTACACTGTGAGGCAAAAAAACTGCACCATTTTGATTTTTGCAATAACTTTATCAAATCTTTCTATATTAAAATAGTTATTGGTATACACACACCGTAATTAACAAAATGACATCAAAATTATCAATCCCCTTCGAAGTGTGTCTTTATACTGCAGCCTGGTGAAATGACCAACGTCGGTTTTGTCACGTAAGCTTAAAAGTCGTCAATTTTGTCGTCTTGAACATTCAAATGAAACATCGTATACAGTGTAAAAATATATAAACAAACAACACAGTGCAATAGTAAAACATATCAAATGTTTCAGCTGTCTTCAACTGTCCCTGGCGATATCCTCAGCCTAAATCGCCACTGATCAATCGTTTGACCAATGACCGTCTGCTGGATGCTTGACCTACAATCATTCAGAACTCGCCTCAACTCATCAAAATGTACACGAACGGTGCGCTGACTCGCTGTACTTTTAAAACTTAAGTAGGTTCCCAGTTGCTGATTATATGAAGACTGTGGAATACATGGGTAATAGGGTATTTATTTTGAAGCATATGCGTGCCAAAAATTGAAGTACATGAAAATAGTTGTAAAAATTAAAACGGCGAAGTTTTTTGTCCTCGCATGGCACCTGATGGCTGTCTTCGCGTGCTCTCGCTGTTTTAAGATTTACTGCGCTTATCGGTTCAAGTTTCTTTTTATGCCGCCAACGATAGTGTTGTCTGTTTGTTGCAGGTGGTTCGTCGCTGATAGAAAGATTGTGACATCATCTTGCCACGTCTGGTCGCTGGCATGGACGACCTTGATCCTTCAGAGCGGAAGCGCAGTTCATTCCAGTCGTGGTTGACGTCGACCTACTCGCCCAACGCGCGTCCGTACGACAGTGATTACGACGACAACTATCCGTACGAAGAGCTTTACGTTGATCGATTTGTGTCGGCCGGACCGGCGTCCGACGTCCCCACGCCGACTTCGACGCCGAGTTCTACCCCGCCTACCATGTCGATGGCTGTACTGACTCTCATCATTGTTATGTCTCTGTCGGCAGTGGTCGGAGCGATATACCTCCTCATCTACTTTAAGAGCATCAAGCCGATGTCGGCGCGGTCCCGCAGCTACGCCGACGCCAGCGGTGGTAAAGGCGACGACGAAGGAGCTCGTAAGTCGGCCGGACATCCGTTCTTCCGGCGGAAGTGACCTCGCGTGATCTCGCTTTCTCGCGCGCGAGGTCACGCGACTGACGTGGACCGGAAACGCGGCGAATGCCGGTATTTTTATGTCCTTTTTACGCTCGTGCTCGACATTGCCGTACCAGGCAGCTGTAACATCAGTTTATACAAGCGTATATCAATAAATCGATGTACAGAGATAAACAGAGCCCATGCAGATTATTTTTCATCTTACAGCAGCAGCGGAAACTCAGTGAAACATCTAATAAACGTTCGAAAAAACTGGTATTAAATACAAATGAACTGTCGTCGTATTAATGCGCGTAAAATTATCAGTGAAAGAGTCGCAAAAGTATGCAGTTGTTTCCAAAGCGTGACTTCTTTGTTCTAGTAATAAATTCAGTCTGTAATTCGAGTCAACTTCTGTTCACCAAAATCTTAATTTCTCAGCTGTGTATTTATTGTGTCTGTCGTACATGCATATTCGAGAGTTCTATGTTCGCTGGCATCGCTGTACTTTGTGTTTATGTTTTATGACATGTTAGAGGCACAATCCTACGCCACGTAATAAATAGCTGGCTGTTCTGCCAGTCTCTACATTGCGTGTTTGTGTTAGTGGCGATGAGCATAAAGATATCTCATCGGTAACGGAATGAACGCCCGCAGGCATGGGCAAGAGGGGGCACTTTCCCCTCTGGAAATGTAGAAAAATGTTTTTGTGCATTAGTAATTACAGCAAAACGCTCAGTAGACGAATTATTTATGCATTTTTTCAAAACTTGTCGGCTTCTGCGGACTTTGCCCCTATGCCCCCACTAGGGCTCTATCCCTGGACCCCACTGGCGGAATTTCGTCCCCACACCTTTAATTTGCCCACCACTGGAAAAAAAATCCTGCGGGCGCCTATGGGTAAAAGACTGCAACGGTTATTCGATGTTGAAAGTTTTCGTTATACGTGACGTATTGCGAAGTTTCTGACTGTTACAAGTGAAATGCTTCGTGTTGTTTGTGAACATCGTTATTTTTTCTTACTTCCACGTTAGTATTTCGGTATAGTTAATCTTCTTTAGTTTTAGTTTTAAGTCTATTTATTTTTGAACATCGTCGCCTCTCTCTCCCTCTTTCTCTGTTGTTATTGGTTTGCGGTCTGTCAGTCCTGACACAAAACTACGATAACTGAATCAAGTCCTCCACTTCTTTGGCGTATCATACTGATGCCGCGAAATGTTGCTTTGACGTCTCCTGGGACGACGTGGCCGACGTCTGATAGTAGACCAGAAACACTGAGGCATTCACAATGCGATGAATACGAACTGTCTGTCATAGTCATTAATACAGTCTGGTCTGTCTCTCTGTGATGAAACGCCATCTTAAAATGCTCCTAGAATGACCGTGTGAATGCGATGTATGAAGAATGTTCAAACCAACTGTTGAACACTTGAGTTTTACAAAAACTGATCACTACTGTAGGTTAGGCCTATTGGAATGAGTGGTTGCTAATATCCTACAATAGACAAGAGTTCTGCAAAAAAGAACAGTCGTTGTGAGTGTAGACAAACTTCCATATTTAAACATTTCTGACCTAAAAAGTATCACTGGACTTATACGGAAACAAATTTATTTGTCTGCTTGATCAGACAAATGCGGAAACGAAAAATGCTGATGAAATGTTTATGAAAAGTGGTATATTTCATTTTGACTGGCAAGATCAAACTGTTCGATATGCCTTTTAATGCAATTTTTAGAGTTAACTCGGAAAAACAGTTAGCCATAATTTCGTGAATACACTAAATGATCTGCTGTGCTTCAACTGTTGCAGAATGGTTTAGCATCTGGTAGCAGTTTTGTTAACGAAGATGTCAAAATATACAATTCCATCGAGTTGCAAAACATCAAAATCGAAAAATGATTTGTTCATACAGGGCCTCACTGGTGTAGCCTTGATTTTTCACAAGGGTGGCTACTGGCTAGTGCATAAAATGTAAAGCTTCAGGCAACGATATGACATTTTCCAACTCAATTTTACATGTATTATAAAACGCTCTACACCTCGACGTCAAATAGGTATATTTTTTGCTCTGTAAAGTAATTTGTTAACGATGATAAATAAAGATCTTTGTGCCAAACAATTATACAGAAACAATTTTAACAGGGGATTGGCCACCCAGGCTGTCCTGCTACTACAGCGGTGTGCTGTTACACGTCACAGATCACAGACTACGAACTGTCGCTAAAGTCAATTACAACGCATTGCTGTGAACTTTATTCAGACATCTTTACTGCTTGTTACTGCGGAGCTCCAATTCACTTACGGAAATTTGTATGCGGTCACCGTAAGATCTGACGCAGTGCATGCGACATGTTGGACTTTGTTTTATTGCAGTTTTACGCGTGTGCCAGACGTCGACTATGTTTTCGCGCGATCTGTTTCGACGCAAACAACTGAGTTGACAAGTCCGTAGATGTAAAAAAACGTTTTTTTTACGTTTTTTTATTCTTGTCACGTTTTTACGTTTTTTACGTTCTTTATTTTCACAACGGTTTTTAAAATAAAAACGTTACATAAATAGCATATAAATATTAATAAATGCCAACGAGAACACCTCAAAGCAATAGCAATACATCAGTTTGCGTCTTGCTTACATTTACATATTATACAGGGTGGGACAAAAAAACGGACCATTTTTTGAAGTGCATAACTTTATTATACACTGTGTTCCAACAAAGTGACGCCAAAATTCGAATCACTATAACTATGGCACACCTTATCAGAATTAATCATCCTCTTAGCAGCTACAATTATTGCCTTTCTGGCACAAACTTTGCAAATTTCAACAAAATCCGCCACATAGTTTCTGAGCAACACCTTTTTAAAAAATGGAACTCAAAAACAGAATTTTCCAATATGGAAAATACCGATTAGGATACTTACTGCAGAAAGTGTTACGAATGACATAATTTTGGTTACATTTTTGTGACGCGTTTGTTTGGC
>Ga0209562_1000504_pt1 | contig 13331 bp, 7 predicted proteins | sample WorMetvacBELIZE2_FD_187399 | JGI IMG/M metagenome (GOLD analysis project Ga0209562, IMG submission 187399) | Marine gutless worms symbiont microbial communities from Max Planck institute for Marine Microbiology, Germany - Olavius vacuus BELIZE.2... | ecosystem: Host-associated > Annelida >...
CAGTAAACACGGTGTAGCATATGTCTGTGCCATAATTTCATATTTATGGGCGAGCCTACTGTACTTTGTAGTATGTGCATGATGTAATCGTAAAACAGTTCACGTTCGCTATCTCATCTCCTGATGAGCTTCTTGTTTTTTTTTTTTTGGGGGGGGAGGTACCAGTCTCATTTGACGCATTGTGACCTCAAAACGGAAAAACTTATCGGAAACCTAATACTTTTACCTTGGACGACGATGTCGAGCTTTGTTTCAACCGAGACGTCTCAGCCATCCCTCCCCCCAATTTTAAATGGATCAAATATTTTCAAAATTTGACCGAATTTTTGACATCGAGGCGCTTCAGCAAATTTGGTTTAGTTTAGTCCACCCTACTGCTAGAACTCAGCATTGCGATGTTAAGAAATTCAACCCATTAAAATGCCTAGCACGTGTAATGGCAATATGTTGTTACTTACTTATCGCAACACGTGACATGTTACTGTCGAAGGCTCAAAGGTCAATCACAGCGTGCCGTAACGTAACGTGACGTAGCAGTGATATAAAGTAAGTAGTAACAGAACGACTGGCACTGTCTTCAAGTTGCAGTGCGTACCAACTGCCACCTTTTGTAGTTTTTACCGCGCTGCATGTAATGCAGTCGCGGTATAGCGATGGGAATTCTGTCTGTCCGTCCGTCTGTCTGTCTGTCTGTCCGTCAGACGCGTGGATTGTGACAAAACGTAAAAATATCTTTAGATTTTTATACCATACGAAAGACAATTTAGTTTAGTTTTCTGAGAAGAAGAATGGTTGGCGGGGGGTGATCCCTTCTACCTGAAATTTTGGGTCAACCGGCCCCCGTTGGAGCGAAATCGTCGATTTTAAACCGATAATCGCTCGTAGCGCCTCAGCTGTACGACCTAGCGAAAAAGTTCAATTAACACTAATAGGAATTCCCCTACGCGCTTTCCAACGAGCCTAAGATGATCATCGTACGTTGCCCCTAAGTCCCCCAAAGGGGGACTTAAAAACGCAAAACGGCCGTTTTTCCTCTATAGTCGAACTTCGCTTGAAGAAAGTCTGCTACAAAGTTTCTTTGTGTGAAAACTGTCAGCGGCAAAGTTGTAGGGCATTCATTGGCCTAACTATCCATGCAAAAATTATTGTTGGGGGACGTCCGCTTCTACCTGAAATTTTGGGTCAAAGTGACCGCGTTGGAGCGAAATCGCCGATTTTCGATCTATTTTCGTTGGTAGCGCCTCAGCCGTACGACGTAGCGAAAAAGTTCAATTAACACTAATAGGAAGTCCACTACGCGCTTTCCAATGAGCCCAAGATGGACATCGTACGTTGTCTCTCAGCCCCCAAAGGGTGGCTCAAAAACGCAGTGTCCAAAATTTGAACAATAAGCTGCGATATCTCCGAAACGGTACGAGATAGGACGTCAGTTACAGTCACTAATAGGAAGTCGCGTACGGGCTTTCGATTGGTACCGACCTCGATGACCTTGAATGACCTTGAACGGCGTAATAGCCCTTATTTGGCGTTTTATCGCCGATTTCGCTTTCTTTGCTGGCCAAATACATCACAGTGGTTGAATATAGACCTATATAGTCCGTAAATGTTGTCTCCCAGTTCCAGTCTTCCACTTTTTGGCCATAACTAACCCACCCTGCAGCGTGGTCTCTCTGCGATAGCTGAGCTACTTGTTCTTTTGATTGTTATGTGCTCTTGAAGTACTTTTTTTAACTCACAGCGCTACAATAATATTTGTTAATGATAATAATGATAGTTATTATTATCAATTGCAAATATGTCGTATTATTGTACAATTTCTGTCGAACAAAATGGTACAAAAATTATAAAATATTTATCTATATAAGTGTTGAAGTTATGGTGAAAATAAAAGTAGCGCGTTTTATTTGGAGACACGGTGTATATGCAGCAATATTTGAGTAGAGTGAAAAAAACAAGTGACTGTGACTGACTGGCCACTGACTGGTCACTGACTGACTGGTCGGTAGTGGTCGGCGCAGTTTCTATCGATTGGTTGGCGACGTTCACGTGTTCGTGTCGTGTCTGAGACTTAACGTCAAACACAGACCGTTCGAGTATTTAATTCTGACGACGATATTCGCCAACTGTGTGGCGCTGGCCGTCTACACTCCGTATCCAGAGGGAGATTCCAACGACCTCAACGCGATTCTGGTAAGTAGCTGCCGCTAATTGGTTTCGCCTCTCCGTCGTGTTTCGCGCAGCCACTCAACTAACTCCCGCCCACCGGTCTCGCAGTCCGTCGTTTGTCGTTCGTTATTGACTGCGTTGTGCCATGTTTCGGCAAAGATATGGCGTGACTAAGTGAAAAACGACAATTTGAGTGTTCCGCTATCGTCGGCTTCATAACTCCACGTCCGAGAGTACAGTGCTGCTTCGCACCCCAAGAAGCAATCAATAGTGGACACTTTATTAGCGCTGTGCAAAGCGCGTTATTGCTGACATGGTTCTTTGTCAATCCGTCCGTCTGTCGGTCTTACACAATGATGGCTACCACACACGTCACGAAACGGTTGTCAATTTTTCACTTTCTATTAGTTCTTTATCGAACATCATCAAATGTCACGCTCATTTAGGTTGTATGAATTTTCAAGTAACGCAATTTGCAAGTACCGGAATTTGACTGTAAATCAGTTGTCTTGGAATTTGCACGTATTGAAATTTGAAGGTAAATTATACTTTCGAGAGGAGTGTGGAATTTGGAAGTAAGTGAATTTGACAGTAACAGTATCATGGGTAAAATGTGCAAGTAAAGGAATTTGATAGCTAGACGATGGGTGTTGAGTTAGAAAGCACTGTCTGTCGATCGATTAGTATATCATGCGAACTTAGTACAGTTACCCCTGCAACTGGGATTTAATTAATTTGCTGAAGTTTTCACGTATGCGAGTTTTATTTTTATGATCACAGTTCGGTTCTTGGCCTATTTATAAAAAAAACGCAAATTACACTCGTAAAATGTTTGCAGTTAGCAGTAGTCACAGTAGTCCTACAATACAATATAATGCAGTCATCATCATCATCATCATCATATATTCTTTATTACAAAGTTGACAGACACAACTCGATACAAACACTGAAAAGCTGGTGACACAAATAAAATGAGTTAAACATACACTCATTAGGCTACACGATACGTAATACAGTCTTGTGGAACATTATAAAGTACAAACATAAAACATAAAAGTCGGCCGTACACTAAACAGTTGCATAACAGGAGTAATGTCAGATCGACACACTGCCATCATCTCTAACACGTCGTAAGTTTCTATAGAGTCATCATCAATGTCGTCGACTTCATCGAGCTGTTCTGATGGTAGGTTGTCCGCCGCATGGCTGACTATACGGCGGACAGGTGTGTGGGCGTAGTGGACCATGACAAAAATATATTGCGTGAAAACAATTACGGTCAAATTCCATTACTTGAAAATTCCATGTCATACAATTACCTCTATATCCCAGTACATGCAAATTGCACTTTGTTATGTTTACTGTCAAATTCCATTGCTTGCAAATTCCACCCCCTTTACTGTCAAAATCCATTAGTTGCAAATTCTGCGCCCCGCTGATATAACGATCGAGTTATTCTAATCTGACATAAGTAAGCTTGGTGTAACACGCAACTTAAAATTTAAAAATACAATAAATAACTGATAAAATTAAAAAGCTAAAGTGATAAAAAATAACACATACAACAAGTAAACAAAACAAGTCGAGAAGTAGTTCAGACTCGTCCATTCTGTGTACATGCACGCAGTCTTGTTCTGCTCGAAATGACCTCGTGTATTTCAATTCTTGTTCTGTGTCTGACCTGCTAATTTATTACAACCAAAACTGACGCTGTTTTACTACGAGAGTCAGGCTTCTACATCATTTCCATCCGAACATGAAGTGCGATTGTTCAGTGTCAATATTATAACAAACTTACTTTTGGCTGTTATTGAATTACAGTTAAAACATTACATCGTGTTGAAATTTATCCGATTTTGTTTCGTTGTTTTGTTAACCATTTTCTAACGATTATAGGCCTACTTCCGTAATGTCTAATGCTAAGTGGAGAACTGTATTGCAGTCCTATACTTGATAAGAGATGTGGAGTCCGAGCTGATTCTGGTTTCTATGCAGTCAGTCACAGGTAATTTAGTCCCCCGGGAGGTAAGCTTCCATTAATTTCCGCCTGCAGGCCCGCCGTTTACTCTCAGGTGCCGATCACAACTATTTTTTGGCGAAATGATACTGATTGATGACAAGAGTCACATGTATATGAACAACTTGCACCAAGTCGTTACATGAAAGTGGAACCACCTCGCGACCTCTCAATAGAAAGTTCGACCTGACACCAGCACGCGGCAGAACTATACCGGAATTAATATACGTTACGTTATTAGATTAGAGACGCGCGAGTGAAATTAGATGCAGTCACCAGTCACATAATAGCGTGTTTAATCAACTGCACTGTTACGACACGCACATTATTCCGTCTACAAGTTACAGAGTATCGTTTGATGATGCGCGGCATCGTTTTACTGCAAACGCGACGTGATTTCACCTGATATGACATTAACGGGTGTCGGTAACCTTTCATTAAGCATATTAATAATGTAATGTGTTTTTTATAAGTTAAATCATGTTATGGAGTTGCTTATCTCGTATCCTTATAGCTCTATGGCAGTGTTATCTGGAATCTAACGAACAGGTGCGAATTGATTTGAATTGATTTTTCTTTCTATTGTCTAATTTCATTTGTGTACCACTGTTGATGGTAAATAAATTCGATCATTAGCGAGAAGAAATTACGGTTTACGCAGAAGATGCGGTTTTCCTGCAACTACTCGTAATATTCTTTTGCTGCCGATCTCATAACGGAGGACGCTTCGCTGCTTCAAGAAATTTAAAAAAGGTTCATAAGCTGTAGCTGAAGGTGTCTCTTACTCCGGTTTATCCGTCACACATGTGAAACAAAGTCAGACGAAGAAGAGATGAAGTGGAGATTGTCGGATATTCAATCAGCTCTGGCTGCTGCCTATGGATGCCGTATTTCACTGGTGTCAGTCGGTCGTCCCATCGGTAGCCTTGAACATTAGTTCATGGTGCTTGTCACTGTAGTGTTGGCGTTCAGTGAACATGGTTGTTCTCCTGCTGACAACGGTTGCAGGTGGCAATCAGATCCAGCGCTTTCCTTCACGGCTCGCGCGTCGACAAATGAGCAAAATTGTCGACATGGAAGTTAATTACGCTCTTTATATTCGGCGACGTGTCGGTGCAGTGCGCTGTGAGATGGAATCTAGTTGTCCTGGTGCTGACTGGATTGTCGGCACGACCGCTGTCACTCGGCGGCTCGCGCTGACGATGATTTGGTTTGCCGCACAGCTCGGTCTTGGCCACACTCTCGAGTTAGATAACATCGAAACGAAAAAAGACTAATCCCGTCAAATCTGTCTGTCTGCTGTGCCACTGTACTTTCGTGACATTTGCTGTGGTGCATCAGATCTCGGTGTAGCAATCAACGACGTACATTGGAAGTATAAGCTTAGCCCATGTCGCGATCTCCACCGAGTGTCAAGTTTTAACTAAAAGACCACCATTTGTCACATGCTACTCATCATGGCGCATTTGTTTAGTTTTGTCGTGTGACGAAATAAAATGACACAAATTAAAGGTTTAGTAGTCTTTTATGCTGTATACCGGTATCAGAAAATGCCGTGTTATATCGTGTGGCGGTATTGACGAAAATTTTTCCAAAGGGCACAATTATTTGGCTTCGTGAATACTTTTATGCAGTTAACTTATTACTGAAGTGTAGCAGGGCATGCCACTGTCTGGCAGGCGTAGATTGGTTACGCCATTGTGTTTGTGCATGATAGAAAATAAAGTGGCTGCAGAATATGATGTGTTGTTGTTGTGTTGTTGACACTTAAGTTGTACATAATGATAACAGAACTCAAAACTGTTTCTCACGTAATTAATTTCATTTGTCCTTCTCGCTATCCTTGCTATCCTTGCTATTTTTGGAGAGGTTGTCTACAGTTGATGATGTCACGAAATGCCGCGGTATACCGGCATCATGGTATTTCTATGGCGGTATATTATCATGGGGCATTTCTTGACACCGCTCGTCTCTGAAACAAACTCGCAGGATGAGAAATATGTAAACACCGAGCATGTACTCATAAATGACGCATCGTCATTTTTCACAAGTCGGACTTGCGTGAAATTTGAATAAGAAGTTTATTAACGCGTCTGTGCGTATATTTTCCACAAAATTGCGCAAGTGTTTGGACGAGCGAGAGATTTCTATCGATCGTGTGCGGCTACGTTGTAACCCAGTGGCTACTGAGTCGCGGATATCGCTCGCCAGTCGCGGTCGCAATTTCCACGGTAGTAGCTCAGTGCTTCATAGCAAGCCGACAATGAGACACGGTTGGAGCCGTGTTGTGAGCCGGCGTTGCACTGGTCTTATGGCATCGGAATATTAAAGAACTGATAGCGTCGCGCGCGGCGCTTAGCATGCACGTCGCCAGTAACATAACGTTGTCAGCTGCTGCAGCCGTCCGTTCTGCCGCTGCCGCTGTAACAGACTGTATCGGACATTTGGTTTTGATGGATAACCGTCGTTTCTCGCTTTCCGCATTATGACATGTCAGCGCTACGGCTGGCACCGTTTTCTTCAGTTGACTTATTACGCGTTCTGCTAATATACTGGCGCATTCGCTGGCGCCGGCTGTCGATCTGTTCTGTCCACGTCTCGGCGCGAGAGTACGAGCGTGTTTAAAAAACAACAACAATTTAGAGCAATTATGGCGCTAAGACTAGTATAGTACGAAGTCATGTATCGGCAAACATTACAGTCATTGCTAGTGATTTAAATAAAAGTATGAAAACATCAACGGTGCAGAAAATAACGTCGCTGTAGAAGTCAACTTAGACATCGCAGTTCAGGTCTCTCATGTGCATAAATACTCGCACACAAAAGCTTTCAGTTAACAACGTTTAGTGCAGTAAACAATAAGTAACATTTTTGTCCGGCATTACGCTGTGTTTGAGCTCCGTTAAGCTTATTCTCTTTAATCGTCAATAAAATTCATTGTTGGCGGTCTTTAAGTTCCAAGTTTCAAATTAACCCATTACTGATAGCCGTACATTAATGAATGTAACGAGCTTTAACGTTATCGTTTTCGCGCGTTGTGTGTGCTTGATCAAAAAAAAAGACTCGTAGGATCTTTAAGCACCAAGTACTGTCACGGGTCTATACACACAGCGTCCAGCGGACGTTTATTCTTCTAGTTGTTATTGTTTTTTACTTTTTAATATGAGAGATGAACATGAACCTGTTATTATTCTGCATAACACAAATATAACACCATAAACGTACATTTAATTAAACATATATTTAATTAAGAAGAAGTGATTCGTGTCAGTATATAACAATTATCGAAATATCTAACAGGCAGAGATGTAGTTCGCATTCGACTTGTGGCATTTTCTTAGAAATAAGCTACCGAGATGATTATCCTGCGAGGCGCCATGGTCTATCTAATGAACAGCCTCCTCGCGTAATGCAACCACTGGCTGAAGGACGTTAGGTTGGAGCAAGGCAAATATACGTTCATTAAATCCCTTTCGATTACGAAGCATCCATCGAACCGACGTCCGCTGCTGCTGCTGCTGTTGTCAAGCTGTGGTCACAAGTACGACACCAGCGTGGCATGATTCGACGGTCTACAGAGGCTCAGAGTTTGCTACGAGTTTGATACAAATTTGTTACAGTTTACATACGAGAATCTCGCAATGTCCTCGTAAAATCTTTATATGGCGAACTTGTGTCGCGCCAGTTTCACAGTCGTCTCGTATTTGTGATCACGACTTAACATCAGCGTGAGTCGCGACTGGCTCATTCGTCAATGTCCTTCCAGGCAAAATACTTAAATACTTGCTGACTTAGGAAGCTCCACAGGCTTTAGTACAGATTTTTCTTTCTTTCTTCCTACGCGTCACGGAGTTAGTCCTAAAAGTTTATGTGGCTGTAAATGCGATAGGCCTATTATAGTTCCTTTTCTCGACGTTGTCAATCTCTCTCTTTTGCTGTCGCTGTTGGCCTCGAATTTTTTTTACAAATTGGCTTCGTGTCTGAGGCTTCAATCATCTTGTGTCCTTTGTTTTTTTTTCAACAAATTCAAACCATTCTTGTCAGCTTTTTCTGTCAGTCTCCTCTTTATTTATTTATTATATAAATCGTACACACAAAGTACAGAAAAAGAGGAAAAAGAACAAAAAGATAGACAAAAGAGAGCAGTCAACATTGCACAAGTAACACGCAATGTCCGTGAAGTCACCACGTGTTATGAAAACGTACAAGACCGTCTGTAAACATTGTACACTCTTGCACTCGCTGTTCGTACCTGGTCAGCAGTCACAGTGTCATAGTGGCGCCCTGCAGGTGTCTTCATTCTGTCTTGTCTCTTCTGCTAATGCAAGCAATATTTATAATCAAATCATCCCTGCTGCGTTCGTTCATTCTCTCTTTTCAAGAGTTTAATAACATAAGGACTCACATAAGAGTGTTGCATGAAGTGTTATTTCATACAATACTGGTCGTCATTGAGATTGCGTGTTCATAAATCATCTCAGCATGACGTCAATACAGCCTCTGTAGCCCGTAACGCTATCGTCATCATCAGGTGGCGCGCCCTTGACGGAGCACGAGTTGACGCCTCGCAGGATTGTGTTGTCGAAGGTCGAGATCAATCGTACCAAGCCATATTCATCTTGACCGACCTCTCGGGCGCTGTCAGTCTGCTGGGAGACGGTTGATGGCCGCTCGGAGGACACGCGAATGATCCTGTGATAGATTGGCTCGGTCAACGTGGCCAACTCGACTCAGCCGTCTCGACGTAATGAGAGAAGTGACTGGTGGTTGGCATGTCCTGCGTCTGGCTGTATCATTAGCGACATGGACTGCGTCCGGAATACGCAGTATATGGTGCAGGCAGCACTGATCGAAGGCATCGATACGTCGATTGAAAGTTGTAGCCATACACTACGTGTCTGCAGCATACAGAAAGATAGGAAGTATACGTAGACATTGCGAAGTTGTATCTTGATCTGTAGAGTGTCGATGTCGTTTGCTCCTACATGTATTGAACATCACCGCTTTCTGTAGCCACACCAAGGTTAATTCCTGTACAGGGTGACCTTTGTTGATATTTCAGGCTACAGTGCGTTTAAATTTTGCATGACATTTTACGAAACTGTTTAATAATAAAATGCACACTTTACCACGAAGTTTTGTTGGAATATATCTGAAAATGACAAAATTATGCTGTTTCAACCATAGACAACGCCCATCTCTCCGCGTTCCGAGGAATGTTAGTGTCTGAGAGCCAGTTAGTTGGTGATGAGATGAGGATGCAGACTTGGAGACGCACAGAGTGACTGCAGATGCTCGAAGTGACCATCATCCCATTAACAGCCACGCGGGCAGTCAAGCGCTTTGTAAAGTCGCATGCACCGCCTTGTTGATGTGTTCTTGTGGCAGCTGTTCCCAGATAGTCAGCAGGCGACTTTGCAACTCATCAATCGTCTTAGGCTTCGGCTGGAGTTTATGGTGGCTTTCATCATAGCTTTCCAGATGTGATAGTCCAGCGGGTTCAAATGTGGAGAGTTCTTCTCAATAAACCCGCTTGCAGCAAGTTCTGCGTAGCTGTCGCTGAAAGATGAGGGGAGGGGGTTGTGTTGGTTGAAACGACATAATGTTGTCATTATGCCTCCGACAACAATAGTAGGCGGAGAGATTTCTGTTTCCGGGTCGTCCGTCCGGCCGTCCGTTAACACCTATTTCGCATCACGAACGCGATATCTTCGTACTCGGTGGAGAGATTTCAATGAAACTTGGCGTAAATATTTGTCACTTAAACGGACATTGCTCAAATGTTTTCAAGGTCAAAGGTCCAAAATTGTGCACGTGACGCGATATCTCTGCAGTACTTAGTGGATGGAGGGATTTTAATAACGCTTTCCACGAATATTTATCATGTAAGTGAGAATTGATGGAAAGATTTTTAATGACACAGGACAAAAGCCAAGGTCATAGTAAGGCCAATGCACTTTTCCACAGAGGGATAGCCGTCAACTTACGGCCGTTGTGCATCCGGTAGTGGCGTGGTGTGGCGTCGAAGCTGACTTGTTTCAGATAGGCCTATAACAAAACTTGTGAGTGTATATTTTATTCTTTTACGCTTATGTATATTTTCATGCAAAAATTTGCATGCAATGCTAAGAAGTATTAACAAACGTCGTACGTAGTCACTTTTTAAATACTCATCATATACAGTTTACGTGATAGTTAACGTAACGAACTAGATGCTGTTGTTGATGTCTATAAGCAGTTTCAATACGACTGTAATATGGAAACAACTATTTACGCTAAGTTTCATCAGAATCCTTCCAGCGACTACGGAGGCCTGACACCAAATAGGCATTAACGGACAACGGACGGACGGAAAACACAAATCTATTGTTGGCGGAGGCGCAATGGCAAAATTATACCGTTTCAACCAAGACAACCTCCATTTCTCAGTATTCTGACTGAACGTTGTCTTTCGCGGCAGTCTATTGGTGCCACTGAAAAGAGCCGGTTTGATGGTGATGAGCGGATGATGATACACCGAGTGAGGCGATTTCTTTCTGTTTGCCCGAGTTATTTTAGACACGTAAATACCTGAAAACAAAACTAAACTTCATTCTCTGCGATATTTCAGGCTATACAACCACTTCTACGACTTTTCTTTCTTGACTTAATGCATTTAACTCAGCTAATACAATTTTATAAATGATCTTGTTGTTAAAAAAAGGTGGATTATTGACGTCGTTACAATTCATCTTCAGTTTTGCTAGGGAACGATCAGCGTATCACATATGCACGCAATGTAACGTTTTCGTTCGATCATCGGCAGCTCGAGCTGCTCGATTGTTGATGCCTACAAACGTGGTAAGGGCGAAGTAGCCCCCCCCCATCACATCTGCATCTTCGTGTTCCCGGTTAGAGTAACGCCGCTTCATATCGCATTGCACGCCATCGATTTTCATTTAGTGCAAGACGGAAGCAAGCGCACCGATTTGCCCGCACAGGACTAGCGCACAGTGGTTGCGACCAACACGACCGTCACATCTAGTACCATTGCTGCTGCTGCAGCTGCTGCTGTAGTTAAGTGCTGTGGAGGCGAAGTAGCGGCGACGCCACCGTCCTTGACGACGATGACGACGATGTTCAGCTCAACGTATCACGCACGTCTCAACGCTCAACAAAACTACCCAAGACGGACGTACTCTTATGCGCTAAGTATCGGCTACGATCCGTCTAATTCTATAAGAACGACCCGCGCGGCTGGCGATGGCCAGCCGTCAGCGACAGACGCAGCCAGCGAGCGCTAAAAGCCGGCGTAAGGCTGATGATAGCCGCTCGAGCGAGATGACGGCACGGTGGGCGTCCGGCCGTAAAAGCTGTCGTTGAAATGTCAGCGCTAACTGCTTAGTGAGTATTGGACGCATTAGTGGATTATGGTCATCCGTGAGTCCGCCACTTTGGCACTATCACCGTGCACAGCGAATTAGCCAAACATGTCCGCACCGCTCCACCTGCAAGGCATTTAGTTTAGTATTGCATAAAACTTCCATCAAACGCTCCAGCGTTTGTTAGAACAAATGGGTCACTAAACCCCTTTTAGATACCAGCGTTCATTCGATACGAGCCTATGTAATGAGTGCTCGCTGCCTAAAAATACCTTTAAAATAGATACGTAGAATTTAGACAGTAACGTTTAGATCCAGAATCAGTCCAGCTCGGTAACTTTCCTATTGCATTGTCTGCAGATAATTCAGACAGCTGTGGCTGTTTGACTCCTCTAATACTAAGCTTACCTTAGCGATGCCTGCAGCATCACTCAATGATTGAGTGCAAGTCCGTGTAGTGCGTGTACGATGTTGGGCGATACATCTCATGGCTAATCGAAGATCGCAGTTTGTTTCACGACGTAGTAAACCTGCATGTGAATCACATTGTATGTATGTACTCGTTCACTACACGCTATCAGCTGTGGGCAGCAATGCTGCTTCTGTTTCCGCCACCAAGAGAGTGTCATTTGTGCTTTATACAGAACGCGTTGTAGGCACATCGCTTACTTACTACTAGTTCTATATCATAACTGTCATACATTTGTAACAGCCACAAAAAAAACTGGCAAACTGCACAGACACAGAATCGAGTAGAAACGGTTCACGGCTAGCCTTGCACGGTTTTCATACTGACTACTGAAACAAAAATTAAAGAAAAATAACAAGAAAAACATGAACATATATGCTCATACCTTATTTACAAAATTATTTTTAAATAATGTTCTTTACTTGCGTCTTGCCAACTCGTCGACGATTACACCGCGTCCTAGAAAAAAGCAGTAAGCCTAAATGCTTTGTCACATTTTTTGAAAACATTTGACTGATTCTGATAAAATTTGGTAAGTAGGGTCTAATATAATAATAAATTTGCCACAAAGTAGTATAATCTTTCTTCAACTCACCGAAATAATGTCGCTGTACTCGCGAAACTTAATGGTCGCGTTTTGTGAGGATTTCAATACTGTGTCCCAACAAAAAGTAAGCCAAAATGTTTTTGTCATATCTTCTGTAAAATCCGACCGATTCTAATAAAATATGTATTGTAGTATTCTGAATAAATTTGTCACAATAATGTACATGTTTTATATTTCAGCTGAATATTACCTCTACACTACCCTGTGAAACAGCATTCGTGTTTTCGGTAAATGGCAATAGAATGCCGTGAATGCGTTCTTTAAATTTGAAATGGAATGTAAGCCTTAGCATATAACAAACTTAGAGACACTAAAAATGAAATCTGTTAGCAAAAGGCAATATTTTATTAAGCAGCTGTTCATTGTGTTGTCCTTTCGAGCAGTGGCGCAAACGCATACCCTTATTAGCGTACATACGCTGCCACTGATCGACGACCTTATCAACAATTATTGTAAAAAACTTAGCAGTTTACAACGCCTTTTAAGGACGACATCCGCCATCTCGCAGGTCTAAAACAGCAAATATCACAAAAGATGATATTACTTGTGCAGCACATCGCCTTAATGTGACTGTGCTGCGAAGTAATATCATCTTTTGTGATATTTGCTGTTTTAGACCTGCGAGATGGCGGATGTCGTCCATAAAAGGCGTTGTAAACTGCTAAGTTTTTTACAATAATATTTGCTTTTTCTATATGATTTAGCATATAC
>Ga0209562_1000505_pt1 | contig 13308 bp, 8 predicted proteins | sample WorMetvacBELIZE2_FD_187399 | JGI IMG/M metagenome (GOLD analysis project Ga0209562, IMG submission 187399) | Marine gutless worms symbiont microbial communities from Max Planck institute for Marine Microbiology, Germany - Olavius vacuus BELIZE.2... | ecosystem: Host-associated > Annelida >...
CGTCTACCACGGGGGAAAGCCAGTGTGGTTTAAGTTACTGTTTTCTTACTAGTTGTAGTTATAGTTATAGTTATTTTAAAACTTTCTAGTTTTAGTTTTAGTTATAATTATTTTTACTTTGTAGTTATAGTTGTAGTTATAGTTATTTTTGACTTTCTAGTTCTAGTTCTAGTTATTTTCATTATAATTATTCTTCAAGTCAAATGACAATAAAAAATCTCAACAACAACAACAACTAACTGCAGCATCGATACTGCAATCCAATTCAGATCCATTATCAATTACTCATTGTTCAAGCAGTGCAATCGTTATCATCATCATCATCATCATGTTTAATTCATAGACTAAAGAATCCACAGTCATCATCATAATCATCATTAAGTTTATTTCAGGCAATTCACACACTACAGAATCAACAGTCTGACTCTACAGTGTAGCCTACAGATTTTGTTTTGCCAGTTCCCTCTTGTTTAGTTTCAGGAAAACCCTTCTTTCTAAACCGACACAGGCACGATTACGCTTTCTAGCAGAGAGATCACCGCAAACCGAAAAAACTCTCTCGACATAAGCCTGTGACGAAGGGGCCGAAACAAGATCCTGTGCTAGCTTAGAGATATTGGGATATTGGCATTCCTTCAGCAGCCAATATTCCAGTGCATTTGTCTCTTCAGGTAAAGTGTTTAGTTCAACAAGGTAAAGGCTGAGGTCGTTCTCCTTGGTTGATGTCATCCTCCGCTCTCTCTCTCTCTGTCTTGTTGAGGCCTTGCAGCAAACTTGAATCTCTTCGGAGGTGGCTGTACTGCACCTTGTTCTTCTGCCGGTCCACCAACAGTTGTTGTCGTGTCATCATCCAACTGCAAGAACATCAACAATAATCCCAAAAATTAGTGTTAAATGTTGTAGTAAATGTGATGGTTTTCAATTTCACCAGTTGAATTAATGACTGCTGAAGAATAGTCATGAATCATAGACCACTCTGTAGTTCAGAGAACTAAATAATTGCAACTATAACTAACTTAAATACAAGCTACACTAGTGAGGATAACACCACTTTCAGTTAAATGACAGTTTTTAATGTCAAGTGACTATGTCTGTATGTCTCGTGGAAATAAATACAGATGTATGATAGAGAAGATGTGGTAGTACATAAATAATACAAAGATTTAGCACTTTTATGACTAAACTGCCTATAGTAAAAATTCCAGACCAGTATTTACTTAAAGTAACGATATTTATTTAAAAAATAGCAAAGAGCAGCTAGAATAGAAAATAAAGTGATTAATTAAATGGTCACAACACAGCAATCACACAGTACAATCTGCAACATACATTTACCACATTATGAATAAATCATCTACTTTTTACTGTCTAGTGCTGACACTGAATACTTACTTCTCGGGTTTGACATATGTATGTCTTTGCAGCCGAAAGTAGACCACTTGTGTCGGTGGTCAGTAGCATGGAGGCAACGGCTGGATCGAGCAGACAGGCTGCCGATGGAAGAGGATCAAAGTCTGGATTGGCTGGATTCAAGAGTGTGTCAAAGCGGGTATGCAAAGAAACGAGCAAAGAACGTGCGAGGGGGATGGCTAAGCTGGAAAGGTGAGCAGAGAGATCCAGAAGGACAGGAATGACATTGGATAAAGCAAACTTATCAGTCTGCATCACATTGGTGTGCTCTGTGAATGGTTTGAGGATCTGGCAGATTTCGTCAAGCTTTGCCCACTCACTCGCAAGAAAACAGTCCCACTGCATCTCACGGAACACTTCAACCAGATGGTCTTTGACTGCCAACAGCCTCTCCACCATAAACATGTTGCTGTTCCAGCGCGTAGTGCATTCTGCTACAACTGTCTTCCCACACCGCTTGATCATCTTTTCTGTGGCCACAGATGACACCCTTATCTTCTTCACCACTGCTTTTGCTTGAGAGAGTACTCGTGCATACGCAGGATGCCTGTCCACATCTTTCAGAACCAGCTGAAGTGTATGTGCAATACATGGAAATCTATGCAGTGTTATGGCACTGTCATAATCATTTCTGTCACTCTGTGAACTATCATCGTCTTCTTCCACTTCACCTTCTGTTTCCTCATCCTCACTCTCTGAATCACTTGCCTCATCATCGGCATCATAGTCCTCACCTTTGTCACTCGCCACTCTAACTGCTTTAATCATGTTCGCTCCATTATCTGTCACTACCATTAGGACCCGTCTCGACTCTATCCCCCATTGCGACAGACTGTTGCACAATTTGTCAGCTAGCATTTCACCAGTGTGTGGGTGGTCTATCTGGCAAAGATTTAGCAGGAAGTGGAATGCAGCTTTATGCTTTGGACTGTAAAATGAGGCAGAGATACCAAGAAAAGAGGCAGTGAGTCCTTTTTTACTCCAACAATCCATTCCTGAAACAGAAAATGAAAAAGCACTATGAAAATTCTTGGGCCCATTTCCGTTAACACTATTGCTAACTGCTGACTGTCAGAAGTAGCTAGATACTTTCTGAAACCCTTCTGCACAATCCCCTTCCTTTGCCCTCCCTATTCCCGAAATAAGCCTGACCCTAACTCTAGTTTTCAGAAAAAATTTTCTTCAATAACTTTTTACCGCTTGGCTGCGAACCCCAGCCATACGGAATGCTCGCGAGTTTGTGGTGTTTTAACTCAACCAGAGGCAAAAAGTTATAAAAGTAACCAAACTGACACTGACTCTAACCGATACTAACTGTCAACTAGTGTACCATAGATGAAATGACCATAAATCAATGACGGCAAACTAATTACGGAACAAAAATAATTTAGCGACTTGGGATAGCATAAATCACCTATTAATGTACACATGTACTGATAGTTAACGCAATGTGCAAGTGAGTTTGTCAGTGTTTAGAAAATTACTAGCCTGTGCTACCACATTTCATAATGTTGGGCATTTCCGCACGATAACAGTGTAATGTAGTTACCAAGATAAAAAAAGAAATACCGTTCACAGACAAAATCCACATTATGCTGAGGTGACCAAACAGAGCGTAAAATTATACCGCAAGTACGTGTACTTGTAAAACAACATTCCTGAACGTACCGATAGTGAAGCGCCGACCAGTAGCGATAATTTCTTTCACCGTCTTGCTCGTGTCGATCATGAGGCGTCTGATCACACCGTTGATCTTCGTACGTCCTACGGTAATTACACAAAATATGTTACATTATTTCATTGACTTCATCAACCCTAACCATACATGTGGAAGCATACACAACTTTCTGCATAAACCGAGAACAACCAAAAACGGGCATATGCAGGTAAACTTTCATTTATTTATTTTAGTTATTTCGGAAGAGGATTACTGGGGTTAGTAGGGTTAGGGTTACCCGTGTAATTAGCAGGGCTAGGGTTAGTGCATTAAGCTTCTTGTTCATGAAGTTTGTCTACTCGTTTGTACACGTATAAACACTTATACAGCTTGATGATAAAAGATAGCGGAGGTGATTTACTGCTTCAGAAATGTTACAGTAAAAAGAAATAAAAATACAAACCTGGAACTTCAAACTTTGGATCCAACGTCCAGCTGTATTTCCGGAAAGACGGCTCGTCCACAGTTCTGGATGGCTGCCCCGTAACAACCAAATATTCCGCCAACGCCTCCTCCCTTACGATCGCCTCGGCTGACCCGGGAGGCCAAGTTGTTGTTGCTGTCTTGAACGCACTTTTGATGTTCTCCTTGGGTGCTGGGTTTGAGCAGACACCAGTTGCTGTCACATTCCGTTTCTCATTCTTTAACGATGAGTCATGCTTTTGGCATAAATCATATTCGACAGCATGCTGCGACTGCAGATGACTCTTTAAGTTGGTGGGATTTTTTCCCTTGAACGATTTGCCACATGCCTCGCCGTCCTCCTTTGCGATCACGCACGAACTACGATTCGCTACGGTGTCAAATTTGAAGTATCGCCACACGTCACTTTCTATTCGGCGCCCGCAACCGTTTTTAATCATTGTCTGTTATAACTATATACTAAATGTAAAGAACAATAATTCCGCACTCGCTAGTCGCCACTCAATATCAATAACATAACAGGTGCACATTCGGAAGTGCCGCAGGGGTGCGCATGCGCGCGAACTGTACTTTGTATTGCCTTTAGCACAAGTGCTGTGCGCCACCGAAATTCGATTTCGTTTACACCGAGTACCGGTAATATTGATGTTAGTGAAGGTACCAACTAAAATGTTGTCGTTATCAACTTTCTTATGTAGTTATAGTTATCGTTTTTGGAGACTTTCTAGTTGTAGTTGTAGTTACAGTTAACTAATATAGATCTTTCTCGTTAACTGACATTTTAGTTGTCGTTATAGTTAACTTAAACCACACTGGCTGCTAGGCTAGCCCGGCATTCACAGCAGCAGCAGCAGGGATCTTGCAGTGCAGTGACGGCAAGTCCATCTGTTGAGGGCAGTGAACGATCTCTATTTAATGTGGATCTAAATCCATATATCTCACCAATTATTACCAATAATATAGGTATGGGCAGAAACGCGGGTAACTCCCCTCCGGACAATCCTACCCAAGCGCGAAGCGCTTGCAAAAAGAATTCCGGTTGGGGCCCCGCAGATCAAGAGAATGACCGAGTCCGTACAGTTGTCTGCCGAACGTGGGGCCGAGACACGAAGGACAAGGATACAGGCCCATGTGTGGACGCCAACCGTCTTTCTACAGCTGGCGATCCCACAACTTGGGGCGTGAAAAGTGTGTACTGTACGGGTCTCTCGGCGCGACGGACGGACTCCTCTGGCACCGATCGGCACGACACTAACACAGATAATTGTGACAGACGACAAGACGCACAGGCGGACAACCGTGGTACGTGTATTCATGGACAAGGCGCTGCAAAACACGATATCGTAGACGATGAAGGTCACGAGGACAGACAATTAAGCCACGTAAATACGGCTGACAAAATAGCAAAACAGACCACTGCTGGTACACTTCTGTTTTCACCAGATAAACGTGATAGTTCACAGAATGCACCCAGTGCAGGTTCATACCGTGCTGAAGGTCAGAGGTTGGGCGACACAACGTCACAGAGGTCACACGTAAATGACGGGTATATTAACTTGGATAGAGAAATTCAAATTCGAAATGCAATTGAGAGAGTTGCGTACGAATTGAATTATCTTCAAGACGAGCTGAGCTCGGTATCAAGTCATGAAACGGTCGGTGACCAATCTGATGATACTCTGTCGGCCCACTCTACACCTGTTTACGGTTCTGTCGGGGCTACTGATGACGTCATTAAATCTGTTACACAGAATAGTGACCCACCGGGTACTGTAGCTAGTAATGCACATACGGCCGGACGTAAGCCTTTTGTCATTACGCCTTCCATCGGTCAACGCGACTGGTCTTCAACCAGTTCTGATGATAGCAGCTTTTCACCACAGCGTAGAGCCAGATCGCTAGGGGCTAGGCCCACTCAGCCTTTACTCCCCGCTGGTGACCCACCTGCTGTCTATCGCGTCCATGATCAAGCGCAGCGTACTCCTACGCGTCATAATGATAGGGTAGATGTAGCTACTTCGCCCATCAACCTGTCACCGTCAGAATCACGTTACTTTACCGTGCATAAATGTCAAACTGGACTTTTGTCCGAAAGTGGTTTTCCATCGAATTCTGTTGCATTGGTCTCGCAGACCGTACCGATAGTAGACACTCCGCGTGGCCCGAGTAGTGGTGCCACCCGTTATGAGGCTACTGGTAGCTGGGTCAGAGACGTTAACAGTCGAAGGTCGGATGAACCATTTAACGGACATGTACGGGACGCGACTTCTCAAGGTCATAATGACACTTGGGTTAATGATGACGTCAGTACGTCAAATGCTCACGAGGTCAATGAGGTCAGAGGTCAAGCGGGTCAAGGTCGTCAGGCCAATGACAAAAGCAGTAAGCCGTCAGCTAACAAAAAGTCAGGAAACAGTGACTCGGAAACACAGTCGAAAGCGACTGGTGGTAACAGTAAGTCACGTGATAGAGACGATAGCCGACGCGTCAGTCGTAAGTCAAACGACAGTGACCCTGACTCTTCTGATGACGGAGGTGATGACGATAAACCCTCTAAAGGTCGGGGTAGGGGCAAGACTTCGCCTGACCCAGGTGGTAAAACCTCAGCAAATAAGACCTGTCAACCTCGTCGGGGTACTCATTTCATTAAACCAGAACGCTTTAACGGAGAGGAGTGCTATGAGAGTTTTGTGATGAAATTTGAGGTTGCGGCCGAAAATAATGGTTGGAATGATGAAGATAAGAAACATTGGCTAATCTGGTCTGTCACTGGGGCAGCCTCCACAGTCATGTGGGGGGGGGGAGATCGTCTCAGTTACCAAGAGTTACTTGATAAACTCAAGGCCCGCTATAGTTATTCCGGCTTGGAACACAGCTATAAGAACGAGCTGTACTGTAGGCGGCGCCGTAAAAACGAAACGTTACGTAGCCTGGCTCAAGACATTAATAGGCTAATGGCTTTGGCTTTTCCAGGTTACCCAGGCCAACGGTCGTCTATAACTGATTACTTAGCCAAAGAGGCCTTCATTCGAGCTCTTGACGCGGACCTAGCTTTTCAGGTTCTAACGGGTGATCCCCAAAATCTGGACGACGCTTGCCGCCGCGCCCAAAGAATCGAAGTATCTAGGCAAGGGGTCTTAGCAATCGCGGAGGCTCGCGACAGGCCCTATGCCAGTCGTAAAACCAGAGATGTTTCGGTGGCTGAAAGTGTCTCTGGGTGGGAGACGAGTTATGAACCGACTGACGGACAGATCCGGGTAGGCATAGGCCCCGACCGAGATGCCTCGACCACCGACGCACCTCCGGTTGATGCTCCGCCTAAAAATGAGGTTAAAACTCAAAAACAGGCGCTCGGAAGACGTCGTCCACGAAAACATCTACGAGCTGTCAGTGAAATTCAGACTGGCGCTTGTGGTCAACCTAATGTTCTTAAAGAACAAGAACAAAAACTTAAACAGCAACAAGCTGAGATCGACGAACTTAAAAAGGCTTTAGAGAGGCAGACGGCCGTTTCAAGCCAAAATCAAAGTAGTATGGGAGCGCCTTACGGCGACTACCCCGTTCCTACACAGGGTTACAGTGCACTTAGGGGTGTCAGTGGTTATAACCCTAGAACGTACTTCAGTTCAGGCCAGGGCGGTGGTGACCGACCCGTACCGCCTAGGGTGTGCTGGCGATGTGGTGAACCTGGTCATGTGCAGTATCAGTGTACCAATCTCCCACCCCCAGACCCCGGTAACTCTGTACCTACTGGTAGAGGTGGAGGTGTGTATCAAAACGCTAATCTTTCAAGCAGATTTGCTGCTGGTTCTGGCGCAGTAGGAGCGAAACGCGCTAAACCACCTGCTTACGTCAGAGCTAGGATTAATGGCCGTGAACTTCCGTGTTTATTGGATACGGGCAGTGACGTCTCTGTGTTACCTAGTTTTGTTGTGGACGTTGGTAAGATCCGTTCAGCCACTAGAGGTCTCATGGTTGCAGATGGGTCTACAATTCCCATTCTAGGCACCACCGTAGCCTCTTTTACTACAGATTCTTACAAGTCTAGGTTTAAGGCACTCGTTTCTGAACATGTGCACGAGGTCATGTTAGGGATCGATTTCTTAACGCAAAATAAGGCATCATGGGATTTTGCAGGCTTTAAAGTCTCGTTCCGTGGTCGACCTCATTCGCTAGTCGATGACCCTTCACCCCGCCAATGGGTCCGCCGTGTCAAAGTAGTGTCTGACGTTCAAGTTCCTGCCCGCACGCAGATGAATCTTTCTTGTCAAGTGGAGTTGAAGACGGTTTCTGATGTCTTTAAAGATACTGGTTGCTGGGGTACTTCGCCCGCCGTTCTGGGCCCCAGCCTATATCTTGCCGGTACGCTTTTACCAGCCGACAGGTACCTTGACGTACCGGTCCGTGTTATGAACGTGGGTATGGAACCCCGTACGGTCAAAGCCGGTACTGTGGTTGGTGAGTTAGAGTCCTTCGTTGTCGGTTCTCCCCCGGCCTCAGCTGTTGGACCAAGATCGCACTCAAACCCTGCTTATCCGCCGACATTCGGTCGTTACGTGCCTCCCAGGGTCAGAGCTACTGCCCCTGAACCTGATCTTGTCGAAGAGTTGGTTGGCCACGTAGACGACGCCGCCCCAGAGAGTGCTGTGAGCGGGTTACGCGATCTTTTGACGCAGTATCAGGACGTTTTCAGTAAGTCCGAGTACGACTTAGGCTGTACATCAGTTGTAACGCACCGGATCGAGACAGAAAATGCACGACCCGTGCGTCAACAACTCAGGCGCTATCCGCCCGCCCACCTCGAGGCAATATCAAAACATGTTGATAATTTGCTGCAGCAGAAGGTCATCGAGCCTGCAACCAGTCCGTGGGCATCGAACATTGTATTGGTGAGGAAGAAAGATAACAGTTATCGATGTTGTATCGATTACCGGGGTCTCAACAATGTCACGGTCAAAGACCGGTACCCGCTTCCGCGCGTCGACAGTTGTTTAGAAGCCATGACAGGCGCCTGCTGGTTTAGCTCGATTGATTTACGAGCTAGCTATCACCAGGTCAGCATCTGGCCTCCTGATCGAGACAAAACCTCTTTCATTTGTCAGAGAGGGCTATACCGTTACCGGATGATGCCGTTCGGACTGTGCAACGCAGGTGCCACGTTCCAGCGACTGATGGACATCGTGCTGGCCGGCCTACACATGGATGTCTGTCTCGTATACCTTGACGACATTGTGGTCTTTTCCAAGACCCCTGCTGAGCACCTGGAACGTCTGAACGCTGTCCTTCGACGACTCAGATCCGCTGGACTGAAGATCAAACCAGAAAAGTGCGCGTTCTTCCGCAAGTCTATCGTGTTTCTTGGACATGTGCTATCTGCCGACGGCATATCTACTGACCCGGAGAAAATCCGAGCTGTGGTCACCTGGCCCACGCCGACATCAGTGACGGAGGTCCGTAGCTTCGTCGGACTGTGTAGCTATTAGAGGAAGTACGTTAAGGATTTTGCCAAAATCGCAGCACCATTACATGAACTCACCAAGAAAAACGCTAGGTTTGCATGGGACGGCCGGGCCCAGGAGGCCTTTGAGAGTCTCAAAATGGCGCTTACGACGCCACCCATCCTGGCGATGCCGACTGACGACGGAGAATTCTGCCTGGACACTGATGCGTGCGAGAAATCCATCGGGGCAGTACTATCTCAACGTCAAGGCGGAGTAGAGAGAGTAAGAGCTTATGCGAGTAGAGGTTTGGACGTCAGAGAGGCATCCTATTGCATAACCCGGAAAGAGTTGTTGGCAATTGTGTTCTTTCTAAGACAGTTCAAACAGTACCTGTTGGGACGCAAGTTCACTATCAGGACAGACCACGCGGCGCTTACATGGCTCCGTAGGACCCCTGATCCGATCGGCCAAAATGCCAGATGGCTCGAGCAGATGGAAGAATACGACTTCCAGATCGTCCACCGTCCGGGCACTCAGCATGGCAATGCTGATGCCCTCAGTCGCCGACCGTGCGACCTTAAAGGTTGTGTATGTGAACAAGTCGTTCTGGCAGATACTGCTAAAACCGCTTTAGGAAATACTGCTAGGACTGTTTCAGAACCCAGTCGAACGCTGAACGTGTACGCACCTTCTTTCGTTTCCGGTGTTAACGTTTCAGTGCACAGCGATGTTTCTGAGTCGGCTTCTTTCGTACCAGACGTCTCTGGGCAGAGTGATAGCGGCCACGTGTTCGCCATGCACCAGTGTGACGTCATCGATGAAGAAGATACTCGTGGAGACGTACATGGGCGTAATGATGGAACTGAGGCTACCGATGGTGATGAAAGCAGTGCTGTCGTAGTAGAAGATACTCGTGGTGATGTCGGTGACGTTGGAGATCAAGGGACAGTGACCGGACCGTCACTGGAGGGGATCCAGTGGACGCACGACGAGCTGGTTAAAGCTCAGCGTGCTGATAAAGAGTTAGCGTTTGTCTACGACTTAGTCGCAGCCAAGTCGGCTAAGCCAAGTGACGGCGATATAGCAGCTTTTACAGAGGAGTTAAGACATCTCTGCAGTTTTTGGCCGCGTCTTGAGATTCGTAATGAGTTGTTGTGTCGGAGATTTGAAGTTGTTGCTACACAGGCGGTCCACTTTCAGGTTGTACTTCCTAAGCTGTTCAGGGAGGCTTTCTTACAATCTGTTCATTCTGGCCCCACAGCCGGACATATGGGTTTAAAGAAGACTGCTGCCGCAGTCCAAGCCCGTGTTTTCTGGCCTTCGTGGTTTTCGGATCTTTCTGTAGTTTCAAAGAAGTGTCATGAGTGCGCGCGATATCATCGTGGAGTCTTACCTAGGCAGGCAGAAATGCAGACGCCTCAGGTCGGCCAGCCATGGCAACGTGTCTCCATTGATATCACCGGTCCGCACCCTCGTTCTGCTAGGGGTAATGTTTACATTCTGACCCTAGTCGACCACTTCTCCAAATGGGCCGAGGCGGTGCCCATTCCAAACCATACTGCTGCTACCGTAGCCAAGGTCTTAGTTACACACGTATTCTCTCGTTTTGGCGCACCGGAACAGATTTTGTCCGACCAAGGCAGTGAGTTCCAGAGTGACTTGTTTCAAGACCTTATGAAGCTCTTGGAGGTTGATAAGCGCAAAACCTCGCCCTACAAACCTTCTACTAACGGGGTGGTCGAGAGGTTTCACAGAACGCTTAATACGATGTTAGCTAAAGTCATTGATGAAAGACAAAGGGATTGGGACGACCACGTACCTTTTGTAATGATGGCGTATAGGGCAACCCAGCACAGTGCTACCGGATTCACCCCAAATCGTCTCTTCTTAGGTCGTGAAAACAAGGCGCCCCTAGATGTCGCTTTGGGTCTTCCAGATCAAGACAGGGAACAAGTCCAGTCTTACAATGACTATGTGCAGAACCAACAAGAAGTTGCCGAGAGATCTTTCAGCATAGTCCGTGATAACCTTCACAGGGCAGCTGAGAGACGTAAAAACGTGTATGACGCTAAAGTTAGGAAGCACGACTTCCGTGCAAACAGCTGGGTCTGGTACTACAACCCTAGGCGTTTCCAGAGTAGGTCACCCAAGTGGCAGTCATGCTACACTGGACCTTTTCTCATCACTCGCCTAATACCACCAGTCAATTGCGTTATACAGAGAACCCGGTTCAGTAAACCAATGGTTGTGCATTATGACAAGCTGAAAGCTGTAGTTGGGAGAACACCAGTAAGTTGGTTGGGAGCCGAAGACCACGGTCCTGACCAAGGTACACCTCTTCCCAACGAAAATGCACAGAACACACAAGACAGAACGAAAAAGTCAGTAGATGTAGTGGCAGTTGAAACTGTCGCCAGTAGTGTAAAACACAGACACGACCGCGCACCGGTCATGACGTCACGCACGGACAGGCACACAGTTAACAACCACAGAGTGGGTTGGGGAGCTAAAGATAGATCAGATTTTGACGTCTATAATGCTTTCCCGACTGCCTCTCTTCAAGGCTCGAGACCTAAAAGAACGGTTACGAGACCTTGCTACTTAAAAGATTACATTCGCGGTTAACTTTTCTTTAGAAAAGGGGTCTTTCGGAGGGACTGAAGAAATCAAGTTTCTCTCACCCCTATTTTTCTTTATTTTTATCACTTAACCGTTGATGTATTGTGTACTAATCTCGATGTTGCATTGTTGTTGTCTCTTTAAGATACTGCTGGAGCGCCGCGCGTTAAAGTCTCTGAAACGGTGTGTTTGAGCGCTCAACACCTACTTTGCGCGGACGTTCACTATCAGTAGACTTGAATTCACGTTATGCAAGCTCAATTCTAGACTGAGTACCGGTTATAACAGCAGTGCGCACTATGTCTGTTCACCGACTCCAGTATTCTTCGTCGTGCGTCGCAGACGATGAGCCGCCCAGTGAATTCGTTATAAAACATGCGGTAAAGCGCATGCTTAAGCAACATCATCAGTACTCTGAGGAAGAACTGTGCGAATACCTTTCCTCGAACTTTCCTGAGATCCCAAAATCGTATCGTAGCACGGTGGTGTCTGCAGCATCAACCGCTGCCAAGTATGTATCGTCGGTCGCCTTAGTAGCCGACCCGTTCCGGCATAGTCCAGATCTCGGCAAGTCAAGGTTAGCGGAAAGCGCAAGACATTCCCTCGTCATCTGGAACTTTGGGTTACAGCAGAACTCGTCGTCAGTTCGTGACTCTGATATTCCGAGTCATACTCAGCTGACAAGTGGAGACGATAATTTTATCAGTGATCCCTCGCATTCCACGGCTCAGCGCGAACCGTCGGGTGCAACGTCGGCACTGGGAGTACAGCGGTGGAGTGACAGTGACAGCCATCGAGCGAACCCTCCGGATTCCCCTCAGTCGAATCCAAACTCGGGTCACGCAGCAGTCGATGCAGAACCGGAAGTGAAGTGCAGCCAAGACTTGGTGCCGGACACTCAGTCGCCGGCAGGATCCCAAGTCGACCTAGAAGAGTTAACAGGGTTAACTCAAGTACCTGCAACTAAGCAGGCGGAAGTGAAGCAGTCGGAGTTGGAAGAATCGCAGTTCTAGGAGCAGTCCGGATGCGCGGGCGCATCCCAACATCGTTCCAGTCAGAAGCGTAGAAGTTCAGACAGAACAGTTGACTTATCAGAGGAAGAGTATGCAGACTTTAAACAGTTCCGGGAGTCGCGACGACTTGAGCGTCGCTAGTGAGCTGAACGAGTTATTTCTTTTCTTTTCTTGTTTAGAATAGTATTGCTGTTGAGTTAGGCAGCGTACGCGCTCGTAACATGTGTAGATGATGTGTAGTTGTAATTTGCGTGCGTGCATTTCGAACCTTACTGTAAGTTACCTCACTGCGGTAAGACTTAAACATGTATTCAGTGTTTCCATAGAGTTGTCGGTCTGTGTGTACCATGCGGATTCTGTGCGAGCTTGTGTGAGAATGGTACTCCCATTGGCAGCCATCAAACCTTTTTGTAGCTGTGCGTTGTCAGTAGTTGTGAATGGCGAGAACTTTTAATTTGTACTAGTCGTACATTTGTAATTATTGTAACTCTTATATGTCGTGGTCTAGTCGACGCACGTCCACGAATGAGGACATCCGTGTTGTGGTGGGGAGATGATGTGGAGCAGTTGAAGTTCCGCCCATTCATAAATTGTTTAGTCTAGCTAACCTAGTTTCAAGGTCACGCTGCGTGCTAGCGCGCACGCGCTGCTAGCCGCCGCGGCAAACTTCCCTTCTATTATGGCT